>Ga0157373_10000377_pt1 | contig 35725 bp, 26 predicted proteins | sample C65metaG_FD_113460 | JGI IMG/M metagenome (GOLD analysis project Ga0157373, IMG submission 113460) | Corn rhizosphere microbial communities from Kellogg Biological Station, Michigan, USA - C6-5 metaG | ecosystem: Host-associated > Plants > Roots > Rhizosphere > Soil | place: USA: Michigan... | reverse complement strand
TATATTTACAAAGCCATCTTTACCAACAGTTTGCTTACCTGCTTCTGTTTTAAATTCCACTTCTCCTTCCAGAACGTGGAACATTTCCTGAGTTTCGGGATGGGAGTGGGGTGGTGGGCCTCCACCTGGAGGAACAGTCATTTCAATAACAGCATAGTTGCCATTGGTCTGATCTCCGGAGATTACAATTCTGTAATTGCCACCAGCTATCGCTAATGTTTCTCCTTCATCGCTACTGATAATCTTTACATTAGAATCCATATTATCTTCGATTTCCACTAAACATTTGATTAAAGTTAAAAAATGTTTTACGCACTACCAGGTGGCAATCAACTAAATTGAGGATACTTATCTCGACCGCTTTTTGTTCCCTTTGTTATACCACATTAAAAAGCCTGTGATGGGCATGCCGGCACAGATTAATGAAACAAAGAAAGCAAGTAGCTTGGTTGGGATGCCCGCATAGGCTCCGGTATGAATGTCGTAATTCATACTTCTGAATTTCTCACCACCCTTTACGTCCTGATCGCCGTACTTCATTAACAGTTTGCCGTTGTTACGGTCAAAATAATACCATTCGAACAGGTGTGTACGATTTTTGGCAAGCCGTACCTGAACATCCATTGGATCTGTATTCTTTTCGCGGAAGCGGATCGATAGTATATCTGCTTGAGGATGCAATTGGAAAAGATGAGTAATAGCGCTATCTGTTGACTGAGGATGGTAGGTCTCGGTGGGCGCAGATAATGGAATAATGCGCTTTTCAGCAGCTTTTCCGCCATTGGCCAGGAACTGAACAGACTGATCAGCCCAGGGAAAAGCGAAGACCAAACCTGTTACACAGATCAGAATCGCTGGAATCAGGATATAAAAGCCCGATACATTGTGTAAATCATAAATCCGTCGCTTTATTCCTACATTACGCTTAATTACAAGCCCTTTTTTGAAGGCTTTTGTCTTCCATTTCCGAGGAAACCACAGAATCAGACCGCTCAACAATAAAACAAAAAAGCATAGCGCCGAAATTCCTGTTACCATGCCGCCAACTGAGTCACCCAATAGTAGGTTCATGTGCAGGTTCAACACCAGTTGAAAGAATTCATTTCGCGTGTCTTCCACGTATACTACTTTTCCATTGTAGGGGTTCACATAAACCCTGTAATAATATTTGTAGTAGTTCCAGTGTCCGATGGCTTTCTTATCCGTTAGCGATGCACGAAATATCCAGGTGTGGCCTTTAGCAGGATAGATCTCACTGCGGGTAATCTTAACATCCGGCCCAAGCGCTTTTTGCGCCTGATTGCGCAGCTCACTGAAATTTAAAAAGTTGCGATTCCCCTCAGCTTCTACATAATATCGCTTATGATAAAAGTATTCTTTTAGTTCATCCGAAAAGACATTTATACAACCAGTTATACTAACAATCAAAACAACCAGGCCTGTAATCAGACCAAGCCATTTATGCAGCCAGAAAAAGAGTTTCCGCAGCATTATTAAAAGTTATAAGAAAGATTCAGACTCATGGTTGCGCCGTTGCCACGTACATATTCTGCATCAATGGCGCGGTACTGGCTTACTACCGGGTAATATGAACTATTCAGCAAATTTTCTACACCTAGTCCGGCTGACCACTTACTGTTAAATCTGTAGCCGGCCGACAGGTTGAAAAGACTTACCGGTTTAACCGGACCTTCACTGTTGGCATACAAACCATTAGCGCGTACATCAAAACGATCACGACCCTCGGTATATACCCAATATAGTTTCACATCAAGCGAACTCAACGGACGGTAGCCCAGGTAAGCAGTTGCTTTAGGTGGCGCAATGCGTAAACCATTCATATATACTTTTGTGCCGCCTGTTTGTTCTGCTTTTCCTTCTACATAAGAGTAGCTGCCTCCCGCTGTCCATTTCTGACTAAAGTATACATCAGCCGAAATTTCGTAGCCATGGATTCTTTCCGGTTCGCGCTGAGGTACAAGGTATCCTCCAACATCAACAAGGTTAGCCCCCAATTTAGAAGTACTTATATAATAAGATGCGGTTAAATTAACAATGCCTAGCCTGCTGCTGAAACCCGTCTCGTAATTATTGGTAATAATAGGATCTGTGGCAATGCTTTCCAGCGTATTGCTGGTTGCACTTCTTAAGATACGACCCAGCTCGTTGATTGCAAAGCCTTGAGAGAAACTTACAAAAGGATTAAAGATATCATATTTGTTGTATCTTAAACCAGCATTGAAAGTAGTGCTATGATAAGGAATCTTACCCCCGGTAACAGCAATACTGCCTTCGCCGTTAGGCCCTCTGGCAATAGTGCTGAAATCCTGTACTTTAACACGGGCATTTTCATAACGAACTCCGGCTTTCAAAACAAAATTGGTCATTATGTCCATCTTCATCTGGGCATATGGTGCAAGATTAAGCATGTTCATGTCCGGAATGTATACCATGCCATCGGTAAGAACCTGATTGGTTCTGTCGCTTAACAGATCGAGTCCGTAAGTCAGTTCTCCATCGCCAAAAGCGCCCATTTTCCATGGGGTGTTCAATGTTAGGCGAACACCTTTTTTGAACGACTGTATTTTGGTTTGTCCCGGGCCGTACCAGGCCGTTGCTTTCTCCACATATCTGTTCATAGATATAAAGCTATTGTAATAAGCCGAAACATCAAGAGAACTGGCTAAAGGCAGCGCATCATTATGATAGGAAACCAAGGCATTGTGGTTGTACGGTGTACCTGCGGCTTCTCCGGGATCATCTCCTTTTTTACCTACCGAAGGGTTTTCGCCGTATTTGCCCGTTACGTTGATGTAATCGCTGCTTTGTACACTTCTAAACAGGTTATATGAAGCAATAATTTCACTATGCTCATTTGGTTTGTACGCAAGTTTAACAAAGGTATTATAAAGTGAATTCTCACCAAGTCCATCAGGCTGGGCATTCACGTTCCCTTTAGCATCCTTTAACACCCCGGTATAATTATATGTGCCATTAACCACATAGGAAAACTTATTTATCGTTCCTGAAAAAGTTTGCGAAAATCGGTATCCCGTTGTGTTTGACGGATGTGCCAGGTTACCATTTAATCCCACACTGCTGGTACCGCTAAACGTTTTATCAGCAGTGGGTTTTTTTGTGATAAAGTTAATAATACCACCTGCAGATCCATTACCATAAATAGAAGTTGCACCCTTAATGACCTCAACACGTTCAATAGCTGCCGGGTCAAGTGTACGGATATCACGACTTCCGTTCATAAGTGGCGTAGATTGGGGAATACCGTCAATCAGTACCAATACCTGACGGCCACGTAGGGTCTGTCCTGAATTGGTGGCCTTATTACTGGAAGTTCCCAATCCCGGTACGGTATTTCCAAGGATGGCGGTAACTGAAGGATTAACGTTCAACTGTTCCTTTACATCCCTTGCGGTAAGAATGGTAACTGAGGAGGGAACATCTTTCAGGCTTTCTGGTTTTCTACCAGCAGTAACAACCACTTCAGAAAGGGCATTTCCTGTTTCAAGCACAAAAGAAACTTCGGTGGTGGTATCAGCAATAAGCGTTACCTCTTTGACTAAAGTCTGATAGCCGACCAGGCTGACACTAATGCGGTGAGCACCGGCAGATAGATCCTTGATCAGGAATCTGCCGAGTTTATCTGTCGGAATGCTTTTGCCGCCACTCACGGTAACAGTTGCATATTTCAGCGGTTGGCCCTCAGTGTCATTGACTATGCCTGATAGCGAAGCCTTTGAATTGCCGTTTTGCGCAAATGAGATAAAAGGGGTTGCAATAAGAAGCAAGACTGATAAAATCAGTAATAATTTATATGTTAATAAAGAAGATAAGTTTTCTGCATGCGTTTTGATTTGGGAATCTGGCATATAATTATTCGTGTAAAGATTAAAACTGCCGCAAAGGTATTCTTATTTAGATTTAATACAAACAGCTTTTAACGAAAAATCATTTTGTTTTGATTTTCTTTTTTTGGTCTGCTCCGGGGAATGGAATAATGAAAATATGAGTAACTTTAGTTATGCAGCTTTCTCCATTCAGAAAATTCTATACGATTTCGGCTTTACTAAGCCTTGTCGTTGTTAATAATGCTTGTTCACAAAGTGTGGAAACCAAGTATTTCAAAGATGTTACCTTAACTCAATTGCCCATAGATGCAGAAGCACATGCTTTGGATGTGGTTTTGGCTGATGTGAATAAAGATGGTCATTTGGATGCTATACTAGCGTTGGAAAATTTGCCTAACCGATTGTATATAAACGATGGTACAGGAAAATTTACCTGGAATAAAGGTGTTTTTGCAGAAAAATCGCACGATACAGAACACGTACGTGCAGGAGATTTTGATAAAGATGGGAATCTGGATGTCATCTTCGTTGCCGAAGATGATCAAAATCATGAGTTCTATTTAGGAAATGGAGATGGAACTTTTAGAAATGTGAGTGAGAGACTGCCTGCAAAAAGTGAAGCGAATGGACTGGATATTGGAGACGTAAACGGCGATGGTTTATTGGATGTTGTTGTTGGAAACACCGGACCTACACCTCAGAATTTCTTGTGGCTAAATAATCCGGATAAGCCTGGGCACTTTATTGATTATACAAAAGAAGGATTGCCTGCACTCAGATGGGAAACACAATCTGTTAAGCTGACTGATTTAAACGGCGATGGGCATCTGGATTTAATTGCAGGGAATGAGGTTCCTCCTAATCGTTTATTATTTAATGATGGAAAAGGACGTTTCACCCAACAAGCAGAAAAGCTGGAGCTTCTGGTTCCTTTGCATACAAGAGAAGTTTTAGTATTTGATGCAAATGGAGATAAACACCCCGATATTCTATTTCTTAACCTAACAAGCAATGGGGGTGCATTTGAGAAAGATCCTACTGCCCGTTTGCTGATTAATGATGGTAAAGGAAATTTTAAAGATGAAACGGCAAAAAGGATTCCAAAGCAGGAATACTCTACTTATGCAGGGGCAATTTTTGACTTCAACCATGATGGTCACCCAGACATTATCTTAAGCGCACTCAAGATTCCTCCTTTTCAGCCGATGCAGGTTCAGGCATTGCAAAATGATGGTAAAGGGAATTTTAAGTTAGTGACCAACGAGGTTATTCCGGAATCTACTGTAGGCAGAAGCTGGGGTATAGCTATTGGTGATGTAAACAAAGATGGTAAACCGGACCTTTTTATTGGTCAATGGGGAACGCAAGCCAGATTGCTCTTGGGGAAATAAGGGCAGAGGATCGGTCTGAAAATAGAACTAGTTGATTCTAATCAGAACCAAGATCACTTATGTTTTTTGATATTATCGTTTTATCAGCTTTTGATTTGGCTAGTTTTAAAGCATTTTGAAAATGGAACCGTGCCTTAGAGTTGTCAATTCCCGTATATAAATTACCCAGAAGAGCATGATATAAATGATTATCGTTCAGGTTTAGTTTCTCAGCCTCTATAATTGCTTCGTTCTTACCATTGGCTTTGGATAAGGCGTAGGTTCTGTTCAGTGCTGCAATTGGCGAGTATTCTAATTGAAGCAGCTTATTGTAAAGTTGCAAAATGCTTTCCCACTTTTCTGCCGTGTCTTGTTTATGGGTATGCCAATAGGCGATACCTGCTTCAAGATGGTACTTTGAAAGTTTATCCCCTACGGAGGCTTGATTTAAAAAGCATTCCCCCTGGGTGATGAGTTCTTCATTCCAAAGGTTTTCATTTTGATTCTGATAAAGGATAGTTTCCCCATTTACATTTACTCTTGCTTCAAAGCGGGATGCATGAAAGCACATTAGAGAAATTAGTGCATTTACTGCCGGTTTGTTTGTTGTTTTGTTTTCAAGTAGCAAATTAGTTAAACGCATGGCTTCCAGGCAAACCTCTTTTCTTAAGGTTACATCTTTTCCGGCCGAATAATAACCTTCATTAAAAAGAAGATATAAAGTTCTTAGAACCATTTCTAATCTGCCTTCAATTGCGCCCTGACTAGGAAATTCGATTTTAACCTGTTCCATCCTAAGTTTTTCTTTAGCCCGAAACAGTCGCTTGTTAATAACCTCTTTGTTGGTTAAAAAGGCATTTGCTATTTCATCAATTCCAAAACCACAGAGCACGCGGAGGGATAAACTTATCTGTGCTTCAGAAGAAATAGTAGGGTGGCAAACGGCAAACATCATTTGTAACTGGCAATCTGTAATGTTTTGTTCCGACAGATCAATTTCAAATTCCTGAATTTCGGAGCTATTGTTTTGAAGGTGCGGCGTAATCTTCTGATCAAACAGCGTATTCCTTTTCAAATAATCTTTAGCCTTGTTTTTTGCTACAGTATAGAGCCAGGCAACGGGGTTTTCTGGCAAACCTTTAATCCCCCAGGTTTCAGAAGCCATCAAAAAAGTATCGCTTGAAATATCCTCTGCAACTTCTATATGTTCCAGACCAAATATTTTAGTAAGTACAGCTGTTAATTTCCTGTATTCTGTTCTAAATAAATGCGGTATTAATTCTTCTGTTTGTTCCATAATAAAACTGATAGGTTAGATGCGCGAAAATGAAAAGCCTTTGCAAATTACAAAGGCTTTTCATTTTTTTAAACTAATCGTAGGATTATCGCTTACATAGGGTTAATTGCTCTAACCTCTACACTTCCGCCATTTTTAAAGATAGGGCAGCCTTTTGCCATTTCTGTAGCTTCTTCCAGTGATTCTGCTCTGACAAGAGTATAGCCTCCAATTGCTTCTTTAATCTCCATAAATGGGCCGTCGGTAATTACATTTCCTGGTTTTACAGTATTACCTTCGGATCCCAGGCGATTACCTCGGTCAACCAGTTTGTTTTGTGCAGCAATACCGCCTATCCAATCCATCCATTTTTTAGTCTCGGCCTGCATTTCTTCAGGAGAACCTTTAGGTACAGCTTGATAATCATTTCTAAATACAAATAAGAACTCTTTCATTTTGCTTAAGTTTTAATGGTTAAAAACAGATGACGATTGTAATTTCTGAAATTGGACATCATCATGCAATTTCTTTATTTTTTAGGTAATCTTTTTGTGAATAATTCCATCTTTAGATAACTTAACATAAATTTAGTACAAAATGAAACTACTCCTGCCAGGGAGAACACAACCGAACAAATGAACCTAATATTATGACTAAAATTACAATTCCAAATTTAACAGATCGAAGATCATTTCTAAAGAAATCGGGTCTGGTACTTGTAGGAAGTACATTAGCTTATCAATCAGGCTTTGCTTCTCCATTGTTTTCTTCAGCAAAGTCTAAGCTTAAAGTAGGTCTAATAGGCTGCGGTGGTCGCGGTACAGGTGCTGCAGCGCAAGCATTGCAGGCAGATCCGGATGTTATAATTACAGCATTGGCTGATGTTTTTGAGGATAGATTGGAAGGCGCGTATGCGGCCCTTGTAGAAATTGGAGGTGATAGGGTTAAAGTAAACAAAAAGAATAAATTTATTGGGTTTGATGCTTATCAAAAGCTAATAGATTCTGGGGTAGATGTAGTTTTACTTACAACACCTCCAGCATTTAGACCTGACCATTTAACCGCTGCAATAAACGCAGATAAACATGTTTTTTGTGAAAAGCCCGTTGCGGTTGATGTGCCCGGGATACGTAAGGTTTTAGATGCGGCAAAAAAAGCCCGGGAGAAAAACCTTTCACTGGTGTCTGGTTTTTGTTTCCGTTACGATCTGCCAAGCAGGGCTACTTTCGGAAGGATTTTAAATGGAGATGTTGGCGACATCAGAACCGTTTCTACATTCAGGAATGGGGCGGGAAATTGGTCAAACCCTCGTCAGCCGGATTGGACCGATCTCACCTATAAAATGCGTAACTGGCATTACCACAGCTGGCTTTCGGGCGATTTTATAACAGAACAGGCAGTTCATAGCCTTGACCTGATGTCGTGGGCAATGGGCGGAAAAATGCCGGTTAGTGCGACAGGGACAGGTGGCAGACAAGTTCGTGTGGATGAAATCTTTGGTAATATATATGACCATTTTGCAATCGAGTATGAGTATGCTAACGGAGTTAAGGGATACCATTTTTGCAGGCAGCAGGAGGGAACATCGCATCGCAACAGCGTAGACGTTTTAGGCTCAGATGGAAATGCAGTTATTAATGTTGGCAGCAAATACGAAATAACCGGGAAAAACAAATGGATTTATAACGGAGAGAAAAACAATATGTACCAAACTCAACATAATGAACTTTTTGCTGGTATAAGAAGTGGAAATCCAATAAACCAGGGCGAAGAAATGGCAAACAGCACTCTGTTGGCGATTTGGGGACGTATGGTTGCATATAGTGGCCAAACGCTGACATTAGAACAGGTCATGAAATCAACCGAAACGCTAGGCCCAAAAATAGAGGATTATCATTGGGATCTTAAATGGGAAGACCATCCGGTAGCTTTGCCTGGTATCACCAAAGTAATTTAACCAACCTAAAACGATAGATATGAAAATATTAAGTGGGATAGGTATGGCCTTTCTGTTTCTTTTACTTTGCAAACCATCATTATATGCACAAGCAAAATCTATTAAATTTGGGACTGAGTTAAAATTTGAGCAAACAACCAGTGGTGATAAAGCTAAGGGGCAGTCGATTAACTGGATAAATGTAAATACGGATCCTGATACCTGGAGGGTAGATAAAGATCTGCTCATTTGCAAAGGCAAGCCCATTGGCGTTATGCGCTCAGAAAAGCTATATGAGAATTTTATACTACAGGTTGAGTGGAAGCACATGGAAGCTGGCGGAAATTCGGGAGTATTTGTATGGAGTGATGCAAAACCGGGAGCGGAAAATCGACTGCCTGGTGGCGTAGAAGTGCAGATGCTTGAACTTGACTGGGTAAACCAGAATATTACTAATGGTGAAAAGCCACCTATTGCATATGTTCATGGCGAACTTTTTGGGGTTGGGGGTGTACAAACAGTTCCGGATAATCCAAGGGGCGAACGCAGTAAATCTGTAGAGAATCGTTGCAAAGGAAAAGGCGAATGGAATAGTTATACAGTTGTTTGTGTGGATGGAACCATCAAATTATCGGTAAATGGCAAGTTTGTAAATGGGATAAGTAAATCAACCGTAAAGAAGGGGTACCTGTGTTTAGAATCTGAGGGTGCTGAGATTCATTTTCGTAACTTAAAAATAACTGAATTATAATTGATATTGGGTTATAGTATTGAAAAAAAATCCCAATTTCGTAAGTTGAAAATGAAAAATTCAGATACTCAGGGTCCAAAACAGAAAACGAAGCAGGGTCAAAGCATTTTTAGTTTGCTTAAACCGTATTCAGGCCTGATTATGCTGCTCATCTTGTTTGCATTGCTCAGCAATGGTCTCAACCTTTGGATACCAAAACTTATTGGTAGCGGTATAGATGCATACAGTGCAGGCAAATTTTCATATAAAACCATTGCTACTGAATTTATAGTTGTAGTGCTCATTATCTTTCTATTTAGTTTCCTGCAAAGTTTAATGCAAACCTATGCCTCAGAAAAGGTAGCAAGGGACTTAAGAACCCGGTTAGCCGATAAAATATCCCGACAAAGCTTTGCTTATATACAAACCACGAACCCATCCCGTTTACTTACTAATCTTACTTCCGATGTAGATTCTATAAAATTGTTTGTATCGCAGGCCATTGTTTCTATCGTATCCTCCTTGTTCATCATTATTGGCGCAAGTATCTTACTGCTTAGCATCAACTGGAAACTTGGCTTAATTGTCATGGCCATCATTCCAATTATTGGAGGTACGTTTTTTATTGTATTGGGTAAAGTACGGGTGCTATTCAAAAAAAGCAGGGAAGTAATAGACTGGTTAAATAAAGTAATTAATGAAAGTATCCTTGGGGCTATGTTAATTCGCGTAATTAATTCGCAGCAACTGGAATATGATAAGTTTTTTGAGGCGAGTAATAAGGCCAAAGATATTGGACTTTCAATTCTGAGGTTATTTGCCTGGCTAATCCCCATAATTGTATTTACAGCAAATATGGCGGGTTTAATGATTCTGGTTCTGGGTGGACATTATGTAATTAACGGCAGAATGAGCTTGGGTGATTTTGCTGCTTTTAACAGTTATCTGGCACTGCTAATTTTCCCGATTCTTATCATAGGTTTTATGAGTAACGTAATTGCTCAGGCTACTGCTTCATACGGCAGGATCAGCGAAATGCTGGAAAGACCAGATACTATTGAAACAGGTCAGCTGGCAGCTAATTTAACCGGAGCTATAGAAATGAAGGATGTAAATGTTAATTACGGTGAAAAGCCTGTATTAAAGCATATCGATTTCTCTGTACGACCAGGATCAAGGACTGCGGTAATTGGACCAACAGCAGCAGGTAAAACACAACTGCTCTATTTGCTTAGTGGTTTAATTAAGCCAGATAGCGGTGTATTAACATTCAACGGACATCAAATAGATGAATATAAAAGTGAATCTTTTTACCAAAAGTTAGGCTTTGTTTTTCAGGATAGTATCCTGTTCAATATGAGCATCCGCGAAAATATAACTTTTAGTGAAACGGTAACAGACGAATCTTTACAAAGGGCAATTGAAACCGCAGAACTAAAAGATTTTATGGAATCATTGCCGGAAGGGTTAAATACCAGCGTTTCCGAAAGGGGATTAAGTCTTTCAGGAGGACAAAAGCAACGGATTATGCTGGCACGTGCATTGGCAATAAATCCAAATGTATTGTTGCTTGATGACTTTACAGCAAGGGTAGATAATCAGACTGAAACCCGCATACTTGAAAATATTCAGCGCAATTACCCTAATTTAACGCTTATATCGGTAACTCAGAAAATAGCTGCGGTTGAGCATTATGAACAGATCATTTTGCTTATGCAGGGCGAAATACTGGCCGCAGGAACCCACAAAGAGCTTATGAATACAAGCCCTGAATACGTACAGATTTTTAATTCACAAAAAAGCACAAGCAACTATGAATTATAATCTGAACAGCATAGCAGAGCAGGAGAAGAAAAGTTCATCCTGGACAGGACTTAAAAACCTGTTGAATCTGGTTGCGGAAGAGAGAAAGCGTATTTTTCTCTCCTTATCGGCAATTCTTGTTAGTGCATCACTTAACCTTCTTGGCCCGTTTTTAATAGGGTATACAATAGATCATTACGTGCAAACCGGAAAATATCATGGTGTTTTGGTATTTGCAGGGATTTTACTAGGGATGTATTCTATCGCTTTTGTGAGCAGTTATTTGCAAACGCAATGGATGGGAGGTGTAGCCCAGCGCGCCATCTTCAAATTAAGAAACGTAATCTTTAATAAAATCCAGCAATTACCTGTAGCCTTCTTTAATGAGAACAAAGCAGGTGATCTGATATCAAGGGTTAATAATGATACGGATAAATTGAGCCAATTCTTTTCTCAGGCCCTAATGCAGTTCATTAGTAGTATCATTACTATGATCGGTTCCGGGGTATTCTTATTATCTATCAATATAAAACTTGGGCTAGCTACCCTGGTACCAGCCTTAGTTATCCTGATTTTTACAAGAAGTGTTTCGCCCTGGGTAAGAAAAAGGAATGCGTTAAGTTTAAAAAGCTCTGGTGGGCTAAGCGCCGAAATACAGGAAAGCCTGAACAACTTTAAGGTGATAATTGCTTTTAACCGAAGAGATTATTTTAGAAAAAAGTTTGATGTAGCCAACCAGCATAATTATAAAACTGCTATGGGTACAGGAATGGCAAACAACATGTTCTTACCTGTATTCGGGTTGTTTTCCGCTTTAGCGCAATTAATTGTGCTGAGTTATGGGATTTATCTGATCTCTGAATCGGAATTTAGTATAGGCCTGCTTGTAAGTTATTTGGCTTATTCTACTAACTTTTATAACCCATTAAGGCAATTGGCTGCTTTGTGGACAAGTTTCCAGGTTGCACTTGCGGGTTGGGATAGGATCTCCCGTATGTTATCTCTCGAAAGTAATCTGGATATTGTTAAGGGTAGTGTTGCAACAGCCTCAGATTCGTTACTTGAATTCAGAAACGTTCATTTTGGATATACCACAAGTAATGAAATACTTCACAATGTGAATTTTAAGCTCGAAAAAGGAAAAACATATGCGCTGGTAGGTCCTACAGGTGGAGGTAAAACCACAACTGCATCCATTATGGCACGTTTGTACGATCCGGTTAGTGGAATGATTCTTTTAGACGGCAAAGACATCAAATCTTATACTCCTGAAGAACGGAGTAAGAAAATTGGATTTATACTTCAGGAACCGTTCTTATTTACAGGAACGGTTAGAGAAAATATCTTATACGGCAATGAACAGTATCATGAATATGATCAGGAAAGTTTCTTAGCAATAATTAAAGCCACTGGATTGGAAGGATTACTTTCAGTTTTTGATGATGGAGCAGAAACAAAGATTCTCTCTTCGGGCGATAGCTTAAGTCTGGGACAAAAACAATTGATCGCTTTTATGCGCGCTGTGCTAAGAAAGCCGGATCTGCTAATTCTTGATGAGGCGACAGCAAATATTGATACCATAACAGAAAAACTACTTGGCGAGATATTAGACAAATTGCCACAAGAGACTACTCTGGTAATTATTGCCCACCGTTTAAATACCATCGAGAATGCCGACGAAATCTTCTTTGTAAATAGTGGAGAGGTTACCAGGGCAGGATCATTTCAGGAGGCTATGGATAAGCTTATCCATCATAAAAGAAAAAGTTAGTCTGGATATTGCCAGTAGCTCTACAGATTTTCTTCAAAGTCTGATTTTACTTTTATATCATATTCATACAGTGAAAAATCTGGTTGTAAATGATAAAAGGCGTAAGGGAAATATCTTCGATCTTGCTATTAACACTCTTAAGTTACAGCGGAGGGATATTTTTATGTCAGGCACAGCATAAAAAGGTAGATGATTACATTCAAAAAGCATTGACCAATAGTCCTTTGCTCAAAGATTTTAAGAATCAGCTGCTTTCTGATAAAACGGATAGTGCCATACTAAGAGCCGGATACAGGCCTCAGGTTACTGCCAGTTCTACAGGAAGTTATGCGCCTGTTATTAACGGTTATGGTTATGATAATGCGCTTAGTAATGGCAAAACATTCGATGCGCTGATCACTGCAAACCAGAATATTATCGGTAAAAGTAGACGAGATATTCAGTTAGAAGGAATTATATTACATTCTGATTCAATAAATGCGGCTTCAGAAATCTCCCGGCAAGACATTAAAAAATCTATCACCGAACAATACATAACAACCTATACGGATCAGCAACAAAGAGATTTTTATCTTGAAGTTTATCAGCTCCTGCAAAAAGAAGAAAAGGTGTTAAAAGTACTTGCCCAAAAGAGTGTATACAAACAAGCAGATTACCTTGCGTTTCTGGTTACCTTGCAGCAGCAGGAATTGCAGCTGAGCCAAACCAGCATACAGTTAAAGAATGATTTTGCGCGTTTAAATTATTTGAGTGGCATTATAGATACTAGTGTTACCGTATTGCAAGAACCCGTACTAACAGCCACACAGCTTACCGGATTAAGCAATAGCATTTTTATCAAAGGCTATAAAATAGATAGCTTAAAATTATTGAATGATAAAAAGCAGATTGATCTGAATTACAAACCGCAGGCAAGTGTTTATATAAATGGGGGCTACAATTCATCCTTCATCCTACAGCCATATAAAAATTTTGGAACAAGTGTAGGTTTTAGTGTTTCTGTGCCGGTTTATGATGGTGGTCAGCGTAAAATGAAGCATACACAGCTTCAAATACAGGAAAACACGAGGCAAGATTATCTGCAATTTTTTACCCGGCAGTATCAGCAGCAGGTTAATCAGCTTGTTCAACAACTACAAGGCACCCAGGAGCTGCAGGCTAAAATTACCAGGCAAATTAAATTCACTGAGGGCTTGATAAATGTAGACAGCAAATTGCTGCAAACAGGCGACATCACTATCGCAGATTATGTAATAGCCATAAATAATTACCTCAATACCCAATATATGCTTCGGCAGGTTAATATATCCAGGCTTCAGCTAATTAATCAACTAAACTATTGGAACAATTAGTAAACAAAAAGATGAGTAGTAAGCCATATTATACAGTGACATTGGGTTTAGCTTCAATTTGCTTAATTCTGAGTGCATGCAACTCAAGCGCTACATTGGATAATCGTGAGTTGGATAAAACACCCGATCCAAAAACTCCGGTAAGTGTTACCCAGATAAGCCATGCACCATTAAGCGATTATATTGAATTAAATGCAACGGCAACCTTTCAACAGAAAGGGATTATAAAGGCGAGCTCAAATGGCTATTTGCAAACTGTAAATGTAAAAAAAGGCGACTATGTAAAAGGGGGGCAACCATTATTTACGGTGATTACCAAAGAGGCCAGAAGCATAGGGAATGCCATTAATAGCCTTGATCCTAGTTTTAAGTTTACCGGCCTAACCCGAATTACGGCAAATACAGCTGGTTTTGTAGGAGAGGTAAGTCACCAAAAAGGCGATTATGTACAGGAAGGGGAGCAGTTGGCAGTAATCACTAACCTAAATAGTTTTGTTTTTCTTATGGATTTGCCTTATGAACTAACGGGAATCATTAAAAATCAAAAAGCATTACAAGTAACATTACCTGACGGACAAAAGTTAGCTGGCAAAATGGGCCGTTCCCTGCCTTTGGTCGATTCTGCATCGCAAACCCAAAGGGTCATCATTCAAGTAAAAACGCAACAGCTAATTCCAGAAGGGCTTATAGCTAAGGTGAAATTAGTCCGATCAGAATCGCTAAATCCAATTGCTTTGCCCAAAGAATCCATTCTTACTAACGAAACCCAGGATGAATTTTGGGTAATGAAGCTAATGAATGACACTACGGCGGTAAAAGTAAATATTCAGAAGGGGCTGGAAACAGGAAGTTATGTTGAAATAAAATCCCCCTTATTTAAACCTAATGACAGGTTCATTCTTACTGGTAATTACGGTTTACCCGATACGGCTAAAATTATGATCAACCACAAATGAAGAATTTCTTTCTGACTCATAAAAACCCAATTATAATAATTCTGACCATAATTATGTTTGGTGGTGTTATTGCTTATGAGAACCTAAAGACTTCACTTTTTCCGGAGATCACATTTCCTAAAATAAAGATAATTGCTGATGCGGGCCTTCAGCCTGTTGACAGAATGATGGTAACAGTTACCAGACCGCTTGAAAACGCAGTTAAGCAAGTACCCGGACTAAAGTTGGTAAGAAGTACTACAAGTAGAGGGAGCTGCGAAATATCTGCGTTTATGAACTGGAATACGGATATTGACTTGAGCCAGCAACGCATAGAATCCAGAATCAATCAGATCAGGAACGCACTGCCTCCTGATATCAACATATCGGTTGAAAAAATGAACCCTTCCATATTACCGGTAATGGGTTATACACTCGAAAGTCATAGTAAGTCTCCAATTGAACTTCGTGAAATAGCCACTTATACCATCAAACCTTTCCTTTCTCAGGTTGAGGGAGTGGCGGAAGTGCGTGTGAGCGGCGGAAAGGCTAAGGAGTACTGGGTTGAACTGGATAAAAATAAAATGAGTTCGCTCAACCTCACTCCTCAGCAGGTAAATACTGCTTTAAGTCAAACCAATTTCATCCGCTCAAACGGATATCTTTCAGATTATAAACTATTGTACTTAACCATTACAGATGCGGCTGTAACAACCAGGTCGGATTTGGAAGATGTTGTTGTTAGCAATAACGGACATAGAGCTATCCAAATTAAAGATATCGCCAGGGTAAGCATACAAGAAGGGGTAGAGTATACCAAAATCAATGCAAATGGTCATGATGCTGTATTGATTGCGGTTATTAAACAGCCCGAGGCCAATCTGATTACCCTTACTCAGGAGATGGAGAAAAAAATTAAGCTTTTACAAAGCATTTTACCTCCTGGAGTAGGCATCAAGCCTTATTACATACAGGCCGATTTTGTTAACGATTCTGTGAAAAGTGTAGCCGATAGCCTTTGGATAGGCTTAGGCCTTGCAATTATTGTTGCAATCATCTTTTTGAGGTCATTAAGGGCCAGCAGTACTATTCTTATTACCATTCCGCTAACGCTTTGTTTAACGGTAATTGTATTATATAGCATTGGTTATACCCTAAATATAATGACTCTTGGGGCTATTGCTGCCGCAATAGGTTTAATTATAGATGATGCAATTGTAGTAGTGGAGCAAATTCATCGAACTCATGAGGAATATCCGGAGCTGGAAAGCGATGATCTGGTTCATAAAGCAATCAGATATCTTTTTCAGGCGATGCTGGGCTCATCACTTAGTACTATAGTTATTTTTATTCCTTTCTTACTAATGACAGGAGTAGCTGGTGCCTATTTCAAGGTGATGACCAACACCATGATCATTGCTTTGATTTGTTCTTTTTTTGTTACCTGGATCTGTTTGCCTGTAGTATACCTGCTTTTAGGTAAACAGGTAAAACCTTCGGGAAGGAAACAAACCCAAGTCCATACTGTGAAAAATCAGGCATGGGTAATGTGGTTTATCAAAAAACCGATGTTCAGTTTTGCGGCAATAGTGGTACTTATTCTAGTTATTATACTCATACTGCCAAAACTCCAAACAGGATTTCTACCTGAGATGGATGAAGGTAGTATTGTACTCGATTACAAATCTCCGCCGGGAACCTCTCTTCAGGAAACCGACAGGATGTTGAAAGAAGTAGAGCAGATCATTATAAAAATTCCTGATGTAGAAACTTATTCCAGAAGAACAGGTACCCAAATGGGCTTCTTTATTACGGAGCCTAATAATGGAGACTACCTTATTCAGCTTAAAAAAGAACGCAGCATAACAACTCAAGAGGTGATAAGCGAAATCCGTAATAAGATAACTGCTAGCCAACCCTCTCTCGAAATAGATTTCGGACAGGTAATTGGCGACATGCTTGGCGATCTTATGAGTTCAACCCAGCCCGTAGAAATTAAAATCTTTGGAGACAATCACTCAAAGCTTACAACCCTTTCTAAAGCTGTTGCTGCTATTGTCTCTAAGGTTAAGGGTGCTGCGGATGTATTTGATGGCGTTATCATAGCCGGGCCCTCTATTAATGTGAGGCCCATTTATAGCCAGCTTGCACAATACGGTATCAGTGTAGCCGATTTTCAGTATCAATTGCAAATGGCTTTAGAAGGAAATTCTGCTGGCGCTGTTCTCGAAAAAGAGCAACTCTCAACCATCAGGCTTATTTATCCAAACAGCAGAAAATATAATGTAGAAGGAATTAAATCAATGCAGATATTCTTGCCCGATGGTAAGTTGGTACCAATCACTAATCTGGCAATTATCGATATAAATGCCGGAGAAGCAGAGGTTGAACGGGAGAATCTGCAGGCAATGGGTGTAGTAACGGCCCGTCTTGAAAACAGGGATCTTGGAACCACAATTCAGGATATCCGGCAGCAGGTTTCAAACAGTATTCATTTGCCTGCTGGTTATCATATCGAATATGGTGGCGCTTATGCAGAGCAACAGCAATCTTTTAAAGAACTCCTTGTGATCCTGGTTTCCTCAAGCTTGCTTGTATTTGCCGTTATTTTATTTCTGTTTAAAGATTTTAAAATTGCTACTGTTATATTATTTATAGCTGTCTTGGGTATTTCAGGTAGTTATTTGGCATTGTTTTTAACTCATACGGCCCTAAACGTGGGGAGCTATACAGGCCTGATTATGATCATAGGTATAATAGGCGAAAATGCAATTTTTACCTTCCTGCAGTTTAAAGAGTCCTGTAGGGAAAATAAAGTTCAGGATGCCATTGTTTATGCCATTTCAACGCGATTACGTCCAAAATTAATGACGGCTCTCGGAGCTATAATTGCACTGATGCCTCTTGCATTGGGTATTGGAGCCGGGGCGCAACTCCATCAGCCATTGGCAATAGCTGTTATTGGTGGTTTTATTGTTGCTATGCCCTTACTGCTTATCGTTTTGCCCAGCATGATAAACTTACTCTATAAAGACCATAAACTGCCTTATTAATTTACTACATTTAATTTTTTAACATCTCCAGAATGAAAATATTATTGATAGAAGATGAAAGCTCATTGCGCGAAAGTATTATCACTTATTTTACAGATGAAGGTAATATTTGCGAAACCGCAGCAGACTATAAATCGGCAATAGAGAAAGTTAACATCTATAATTATGATTGTATTCTTTTAGATTTAACACTACCGGGCGGCGATGGGATGGAGATTCTGCGTGCAATTAAAAAGATCAATAAAAAAGACGGGGTACTTATCATTTCTGCAAGGCATTCGCTTGATGATAAGCTTGATGGATTGAACCTTGGTGCTGATGATTACCTTGTAAAGCCCTTTCACCTGTCGGAACTTAAAGCAAGGGTAACAGCAATAGTTCGCAGAAAAAGTTATAATGGCAGCAACATTATCACTTTTAATGAAATACATATTGATACCCAGGCAATGAGTGTGAAGATAGGAGATAATGTGTTAATCCTTACCCGTAAGGAATATGATCTACTTGTTTATTTTATTGCAAATCATAGCAAGGTAACTACCAAAAGTGCAATAGCAGAGCACTTATGGGGTGATGAGATTGACCTTTCCGATCATTTCGATTTCATTTATACCCACATTAAAAACCTACGGAAAAAGCTGGTAGAAGCAGGATGCAAAGATTACATCAAATCTATGTATGGTGTAGGCTACAAATTTGAAAATGTATGAAGTTATCCGCAAAATATAACAGAGTTACCTTAATTGCCTCTATTATTGTTTTTGTATTTACCGGGGTAATCTATTATTCGGTAATCCATTATATCCTGACAGATCAGTTGGATAGGGATCTGGAAATCGAAGAAGATGAAATTGTTGCCTATGTGCAAACTAATGGCAAATTGCCACAGGCAGGTAGTTTTAAAGAGCAGAAAGTAAGCTATCACCTGATAGATCCTGAGCGTGATTTTGAACGCAGGTATTTCTATAATGACTATTTTAATGAATCTGCACAAAAGATAGAACCTGGCAGAAGCCTTATCAGTACTGTAAAAGTAAGCGGGAAACTGTATTCTGTTACGGTAACAAAATCAAGAGTAGAGTCTGAAGACCTGGTCAGAATAATAGTTTTAATAACCCTTAGCGTAACTATTTTGCTTCTAATAACCCTGTTGTTAATCAATAGGTTTATACTCAATAATATCTGGAAGCCTTTTTATGGGATACTGCTACAGATGAAAGCCTTTAATCTGGCAGATAAAAATGACATCAGAATAGAGTCAACCAAAATCGATGAATTTGCAGAGTTAAATACGGCAGTTGCAACCATGTCCTTGCGTGTAAAACAAGATTACAGGGAATTGAAGAGTTTTACAGACAATGCATCTCATGAAATGATGACTCCTCTGGCAGTAATAAACTCCAAACTAGATACACTGATCCAAACAGAAACATTCAGTGATTCGCAAGGCGAACTTATAGAAGATATTTATGTTGCAGTGGGCAAGTTATCTCGTCTTAACCAAACCTTACTGATGCTTGCCAAGATCGAGAATAATCTGATAGCAGATCAGGAAATGATTCCGCTGGATAACTTGATCAGGCAAAAAACAAGACAATTCCAGGAGCTGCTTCAACTGCATAACATAAACCTTAGAACAGACCTTGCTCACAAGCAGATCAATATGAACAAGCATCTTGCAGATATGTTGATCAATAACCTGCTTAGTAATGCCATCCGTCATAACTATAAAGACGGCCAGATCTTTATTCAATTAAATGATAGCCAACTTATCGTTAGTAATACCGGTTTAGATACAGCGTTGATTGCAGATAAGGTTTTTGAAAGATTCTATAAAAATACTGCCTCAGAAGGAATGGGCTTAGGCCTTGCTATATCCAATCAAATTTGCAACTTATATCATTTTAAGTTAAATTATGCTTATCAGAATTCACAACACATTTTTACGGTGAGTTTTTTAGAAGGGGAACTTCAGAGTTACTCCAAATTTGGTGTTTAGTTTTGATTAAGAATTTAATAAATAAGAAGATGTTTAAGATGAAGTACGGCTTTGTAATTGTCCTTTGTTTACCTTTTTGCAGTTTCGCGCAGTACTCCGGTCAAACAGACTCCCTGCCTCAAAAAAAGAATACCTTTAAAGTTGCACCTTTTATCATTCCGGCGGTGTTTCTTGCATACGGAGCAATGGGAGGTGGTAATAATTTTGTACACGACCTGGATGTAAGTACCCGTAATGAATTACAGGAAGATCACCCTTTCTTTTCCGTACATGCCGATAATTTTATGCAATATGCTCCCGCAGCGGCGGTTTATGCCTTAAATCTATCGGGTGTAAAAGGCCGACATAATCTGGCAGATGCTACAGGTATTTATGCAATCTCTTTTGGATTAATGAAAGCCTCTACACTTATTGTTAAATCTACTACGAACAGGCTTCGTCCTGATGGCAGTACCAACAACTCATTCCCTTCGGGGCATACCGCAACATCATTTGCGGCAGCGGAGTTTTTAAAACAGGAATATAAAGATGTATCGCCGTGGATAGGGTATGCCGGATATGCCGTTGCCGGTGCTACAGGTGTTTTTAGATTATACAACAACAGGCATTGGGTTAGTGATGTGGTAGCAGGAGCAGGCTTCGGTATTTTGTCAACCAAAATAAGTTACCTGGTATACCCACATTTAAAAAAGCTGATCATGGGTAAGCAAGCTTCTAATTTTAATGTGGTGCCCATGTATCAAAACAAGGCTTACGGCTTTTCTTTATCTGGCCAGTTTTAAATAACCTGTCTTCATCTCGAGAACAGTAGAGACCTCTTGACTATGAATTAGCTACTACGCAATTAGCATAACCAAGAGATCACTCGGTTTCTAGGAATGAGGAGTTATGCTCCAGTTTTAAACCTTTCTGTCTAATACCCCGGTAATCGGACCTTTAATGCCAATTTTACGGTTAAAAAATACAGATACCATAACCAATAGGATCAGGCAAACCACTGTAAGTGTATAGCTGAACCGAATCAATACCTTGCACCAGCTTAAATCCTTCATAAAAAATTCTTTGTAAAGCAGTAAGAATACGCTGCCCAGGTATCCTGCCGAGTCACAGATGTAAACAAAAAATCCCGCATTGGCCTTGATCTTAAATAAAGCGATCATCCTATCGAACAGCACTACCTGAATAGGAGTGTAAGCTAAAAACATCCCCATTCCTACCAGTAACATCCACCAAAAAGGACTTATCAGATGCAGTTGGAAAAACAGGGTACTACCACCACTAAGTACAAGGCCAAGGGCAATCAGATATTGCGTAGCCCAAAAACCGCGTATGTTGTTGCGTATCATCGAAAGACTACCTATGGCAATTAAAACGATAATTCCGGAAATCGTTTCTGTTAATGATAATACACCCTTATCCCAATGACTATCTATTTCATTCCAGATCTCGACAGAAAAATTATCCCTAAAATCCCTCATGGTGGTCAGCATCATATAGATCAAACCAATGCCAAAAATCGCGAAGCCAAATTCTGCCATCACCGAACGTTTATCCTCAGCGTTCATCGGTAAACGTTCAACACGCAATAGCTTGTCGGTTTCAGTGGGTTCGGGAATCACCGAAAGCATCCAGACAAAAGTGAGAAACAGCGGTAAGAAAAGTACGCCTATCAATGCAGGCATCCAGAATTCTGAAACTAGTGGTACCCATTCATGTACGGTAAAATAGATTGTTTTGATCATCCCCGATGAAAAGATCAGGCTAATGCTTAATCCCATGGCCAGTGTTTCTGTAAAGCGCCTGCCTTCCAGATAGCTAAACACAATTCCCCAAACCATGCCGAGTGGAAGGCCATTTAAAAACAGAAAAAAGAAATTGTAGGGCTGCGGTACTGCTCCAAAAAGAAGGAGTGCCGCCTCCGCAAAAAGAATAAGAAAAATGATTAGTTTTTTTCTGCCAGATGCCTTAAGCTCCGAAATTACCTTTATGCCCATTACCTTAGAAAGCATATAGCCCATAAGCTGCGCAATTATTAGGATCGCTTTGTAATCAAGATCCCAGAGTGTTATCCCTGTATAGGTTCCATTGGTAAAAGGTTTTCTAAAAGCATACATGCAAAAGTAAGTGCCAAAGGCGGCAAGCATACACCAGATAATAAAGAAGAGTTTCGAGTTGGCCATTAAATGGTTTATTCGCTTCATAAGGATTGATCGTAGAGTTTATCTGAGTCTGCCTAGTTGTAAATCTTTTTTATACTTGCTTCTGCATATCCGGCCGATGACGTCATGCCCTTGCCTCCAATTGCAGTTCGGATATGTATCCGGTCTTCAATATCGTATTCCACAATATGCTTGCTGTTGTGCTGAGGGTAAAAGCCAGCCCAGGTCGATGCTATTTTACGTACATCAAAGCTTACAATCTCCTGTGCTGCGGTTAACATCAGTTCGTTAATATGGCTGTTAATGCCAAAACCAAGATCATCTGTATGGTTTACGTCTGCATATTCATGTGAATCGCCAATTATAATGGAACCGTCTACTGCCTTCTTAAACAAAATATGAATTCCCCATTTCTGGCATTCTTTATAATGTTCAGGAGTAGAAATTCCGGAGAACGATGGACATTCCTGAAATGACTCATACCTGCGGATAGACAAGCCTGTTAGGATATTTCCTTCCAATTGTACTTCTGGCATTGGTACAGTTTTCATCATCTGGAGTTTGCTTAATATGATCCCGCTTTGTTTAAACAGGTCTGCAAACAGCAGTTTAAACTCCCCTCCATTGCAAATGATAGCCTTTTCTGCAGTAAATGTTTGCCGGGTAGCAGTTGTAATTTCAACATGATCACCTGCCACAACGCAATCTAAAACTGCCGTTGAAGGCATGTAAGTAAGTTTAGGGTATTTAGCAACAGCATATTCAATTAACTGGTAAATCAGCTTGCTTGGCTCCACACTTACTTCCTGCGGAAAGAACAGCCCACCTTTACAGTATTCTCTTTTTAATGATGGCCATTTCGCTAAACAATCATCTACAGATAACAAATTAGCTTCATAATCTATGGCATCCATCCTTTCTTTTAGCTCGTGCAGTAACTGAGTTTCATCATCATCAGAAGAAAGATAAACAGTGCCGTTGTTACGTACACTGATGTCGGCTTCCTGCTGTATTTCCTTATACAGTTCGGTTGATCTCCTGGCGTAATCAAACCAGTCAGACGACATACCAGATACTACTGCCTGTCCAAAATTCCGTACCGTAGCATTTACAGGATATTGATCCTTTTCTGTAAGCAGTACTGTTTTACCTAACCTCAAAGCATGTAACGCGTGGAAAGTGCCCAGTATACCTGAGCCCACCACTATTAAATCATATTGAATATTCTTTGTCATAATTACCAGGGCATTGAAAATGTTTTTACATAAGAGAAGCACTTAATGGCCTCAATTACTCCTTCTTTTATACCTAAACCCGAATCCTTAATTCCTCCAAATGGAGAATTTTCTATGCGGTATCCGGGTACTTCATTAATATTTACCGTACCTACTTTAAGCTCCTTTACAAAACGGATGGCATGTTCCATGTTTGTGGTAACCACTCCTGATGATAAGCCGAAGGCAGTAGAATTTGAAAGTTCAATTGCATCGGCTATGTCTTTGAAAGTTAAAATAGGAGCAAGTGGGCCGAAAGACTCCTGGACTACCATTTGAGCGTCTCTTGGTACATTGGTAATCACAGTTGGTTCCAATAGGGCACCAGTACGTTTACCACCAAGCAGCACTTTTGCACCTTGCGCAACTGCTTTGTTTACAACATCCTCCAGGTACACGGCCGATTGTTCATCTATAACTGTCCCAACTCTGGTTGCGGAGCTAGAAGGATCACCACAGGTGTATCCTTTAGCTTTTTCGACAAAACGTTTGGTGAACTCTTCAGATACGCTTTCGTGTACCAGAATCCGTTTTACGGCAGTGCAGCGTTGACCTGAGTTTCTAAATGATCCTTCAGCGGCCAGTTCTACTGCCAAATCAAGGTCGGCATCTTCAAGAACTATCAGCGGGTCATTTCCGCCCAGCTCCAGGATTACCTTTTTGTAGCCGGCCGTTTTGGCAATCAGTTTACCCACAGCAACGCTGCCAGTAAAAGAAACCACATCAATCCTTGGATCTTGTACCAGTATTTCTGAAACCACTTTGGTGTCTCCTAAAAGAACACTCAACATATACGGAGGTAAGCCCGCTTCATACAATAACTCTACAAAGCGAATGGCCGTTAAAGGTGTTTTTTCTGATGGCTTTAAAATCACCGGAGTTCCGGCCGCAAGGGCAGGAGCAATCTTGTGTGCAACCTGGTTTAGCGGGTGATTAAAAGGGGTGATGGCTACCGCAAGTTTTAGGGGCTCGTAAGTCGTAAATATTTTGCGTTGTTTGCCGTTGGGCGATATGTCACATGAATAGATCTGTCCATTATCCTTAAGGCATTCAATAGCAGCAAACAAAAGCACATCATGTGCCCTTCCAATTTCATAAGTGCTTTCAGAAATGCACAGGCCAGATTCGGAAGTGATCAGCTGAGCAAATTCTTCCTTTCTTTCTAAAAGCAATGTTCTGGCTTTATCAAGCACAGTGTATCTTTCAAAGCGGGTCATTGCAACACCACCTTTAAGGGCGGTTTCAATAGCATTATTGGTATCGTTTAAGTCAGCTGTTTCCACAGTTCCTACCAGTTCGCCATTGTAAGGATTGTGTACAGCCAATTGATTGCCTGACGAAACAGGCTTGCCGGCAATTAGTGATGCCAGTTTTAAAATATTGCGGGCGTTATTAATATCTTCTTCTTTCATTTTCCTTCTATAAATTCAAACTGTAACTGCGGGTATTTAGTGGGTTCCGTTAACGGTAAAATCGAACACATCGAAATTGCGGGGATCGCCCTGTGTTTTCATTTTGTAGGTCGCATTTAGCGGATGAGAAATTACCAATGGTACCATTTCCTCGTACCTGCCACCATGTGAGCGCAGCGTACCATCTAATGCTTTTAAATCATGATGGGCTGCAGTTTTACCAACAACCACATCGCGGGCTGACAATACAAACAGATCTCCGGTTCTATCTGAAGGTTGCTCAAGTATGCGGCATCCAGTTTCTTTGTCGTATACCTCGGTAACTCCTGGTTGTACAGCAAGCCAGTTTTTCACTTCATTAACCTTCGATGTGTCGTCCATGTGCACAGCCACGTAAGAACCCAAAGCACCATGGTGTTTTACATAAGGATCTGTAATTGGGCAAATCACCCTAAAGCCATAGCCAAATTTCTCGGTGAGCATGGTTTCAATAAACAATACATTAGGCGTGCCATCGGCTTTAACCTTTGCATTCATGCCATGATCTGCGGTGGCACCAATAATGGCACCAAGCTCAAGCATTTTGCCTAGTTCAACATCCTGTGCCTCATAAAATGCCAATGATTCTTCCGTATCAGGCGCATAAGTATGCTGCATATAATCAGTTAAGGATAAGTATAGGAAATCGGCCATGCCGTTGGCTATCAATGCAACACCGGCGCGCAACACAAATAAGCTGGCTTCGGCACTATAAATAGCAGGGGTTTTGTGACCAATAACCTGTTCTGCATTTTCAATACCATGGGTATCCAGTTTTGCCTGATCTGCTTTTTCTGCAGAGAAAGCAATGCCGTTTAGTTTGTAAGAAAGGATGTCGCGCAGTTTTTCCTTTGCAGTAACCACTGCAACCTTACGACCAGCATTTGCAGCTGCGGCAAGAAGTGTTTCGGCTCTAAGATATTCCGATGAGTTCATCATCACTTCCTGATCCTTTGCAGTATCATAAAAGAAGTTACCGCAGATGCCATGTACAGCAGGGCTAACGCCTGTAACTATGGATGAGTTGTTTACATTGGTAAATGACGGCAATGCACCACGCACCATACCTCTGTAGCCTTGCAAAGCCATTTTTTTAAGGTTAGGCATACGATCGTGTGCCATTGTGGTATCCAGATATTCATCTGCAGAACCATCCATGCAAATTACCACAATAGGTTTTGCAGGTGGTGTATACGTTTTACCATTAGCTGAAAAGGGTTGAGTTGATATATTATTCATTATTACGTTGTTTTTATTGCTTTAAATTGTTTTTCAGGTAGTTGTATTGTTTAGGTGTGTGTTGGATCATATAAAATTAGTGAAAAGAGCCGCTTTTAAACGGCCCTCAGCTAATATAAACTAACCTTTATTTTAATAACCACATGATCTGGTCTCTGTCATCTATTTCTGTCCCAAATTGCGACCTTAGTGCTGCTCGGTAATGCGCTCTGTTGTCTGTATCTTCCGCAGTAGGGTAAGCCCATCGAACCGGAATTTTAGTAACACTATTCTCAGTAGAGAATTTATATGTAGGTACTCCTGTTCTACGGGTCATAAAGAATGATTCCCAGCCTGAGTTTTCTGCAAGGGCCAAATACATTTGTTCATGTATTCTTTTTAAACCTGCAGCACCTAATAGATATGGAGCGTTGTTTGTTAGATAAGTAGCGGTTACGCTGCCATCAACACCATAAAAATCCATTGATGCTTTTATGCCATTGTCGTAATGGGTTTTTGCGCCAGTACCAATCCATCCCAAATGTGCGGCTTCGGCAATATTTAATTCCTGTTCAGGATAGCCAATCAAAATAGATGGCTGGCCTATAAAATTCCAAAAGCGCCTCTCGTTAGGATAAGATATTTCTCCATTCAGCTTTCTGGAAACATTCGTTGCTCCACTTGCAGAGATATCAGCACCCACATACGAGTTAAAATCTTCCCTTACAGCTGTTTCGTTTGTTGGATTTGCGGCCAATGCCTTAGGTGTTGGATCTGCTACTTTTTGTAAACGCGGATCCATATAAGTTTTTAGCAAGTTTACATAAGTATCAACCAATACCACACTTACGCGATACACTGCGGCATTTGGATTGTAATTTCCTCTAAAACCATCTTCATCTCTATGAGTAATCTGCATATTATCTCCCAAACCAGCCATTAACGGATATTGAGCCGGGTTGTTGATGATAGCTGAAAAGCGATCTTTAATCTTCAAATCTGCATCATCTGCTTTTTTGCTCAGCGATATCAATACCCTTATTGTATACGCATTTATTGCTTTTTGCCAGCTCTTTAAATCGCCATTATAGTAAAAATCGCCGGCTATTTTTTCTCCCGGATGGGTGCTGATATATGCACCTAATTCGTTATTCGCCTCTGTTAACCAGTTCAGGCATTGAATGTATACCGACTTCTGTGTGTCGTATTTTGGCTGTGGTATTTCAGCGCCCTTCATGGCTTCCGAAAGCGGAATGTCTCCAAGTCTCGTTGTCATTTCTACATAGTTGTAAGCGCGTAGAAACTTGGCCATAATGCTATAAACCGGTGCATTTGTTGTTGCCGCTTCCTTTTCCATCTTGTCAATGTTACGAAGGGTAGCATAGCTAAAAGTGCCACTGCCAAAACGGTAACTTACTGCCGATGCATTGTCAACAGCCGACCAAAGATGGTACTGCGCATTTATGTATTCATCAGAAAATGACGATACGGGTGTTGGTATAACTGCTGTAAACAACAGACTTGGTGGAACCTTGTTGGGGTTGTTAGGATTGTCCCTTAGGTCGTCGAAATTCTTGCAACCACTTGTCAGGCTTATGATTATCAATACTACTATTGATTTTGCTATATAATTTTTCATCATCAAAAGTTTTAGAAATTAAAGTTTAAATTGAAACCATATGTCCGTTGTGCCGGATGTTGTAAAGCAGTATCTCCCGTGCTCAACGTATAGGTGTCCATGTCGCCATAAGTCTTATCCTTGGTCCAGTACAGTAAGTTTCTGCCTACAAGTGATAATGATGCTTTTTTGATAAAGCGTTGTTTTAAGAATTTGGCTGGCAAGCTATAGGTTAATGTTAGCTCCCTTAGTTTAACAAAAGTTTTTTCGATAACATTATTTTCCCAGGCACCTTTGTAGCTACCTGCCCAGTTTTGATAATCTACTTTATAAGTACTGGCTTCAAATTTTCTGGTATCGGTCAAAACTTTTCCTTCCGGATCATAAGTAATTTCTCCGCTTACTATTTTTACACCCGGTATTTGCATGGTTTTAGGGTCGCCACCGTTTGCATACGCAATATTCGAAAGCTCCCTTTCAGGATGTATAGCATCAGGGTGTGAGCCCGATCTCCATAAATCTCTTTCATAACTATCGTAAGTTATCCCGCCAAACCTGCCGTCAACTAAAAAGTTAAGGGAAAAATCCTTATAAGTAAATGTGTTGCCCATACTCAATGTAAAGTTGGCTTGTGTGTTTCCTACCAAACGCACTACATCTGTTCTTCTTGGTAAGCCATTAGGCTGAATAACCAACTGACCGTCCGGAGATCTTTCCCATTCATTATACCAGTAATCATCTAATCGTGCACCTACCTTAGTTCTTCCTTCCTGAGTTTGAGGGGAACCATCAGGTAGGGGCGGTAAAGAGGTCAGATAATTTTTCCCCATGTCAAAGTTTACAAGCGTCGACCAGGTGAAATTGTCTGTTCTAACAGGTATAGCATTTATAGAAACCTCGGTTCCTCTTCTTTGAGTAGTTCTTCCGTTTAATTGAATTCCGGTATATCCAGAAGTTTCAGAAAAGCGTTGTGTAAAGATCTGTGGGCCATAATTGTTCTCATAATAAGAGAATTCAAAACCAAATCTGTTATTGAAAAAGCGCGCTTCAGCTCCATACTCGTAGCTTTTGTTAAATTCGGGCGAAATATCAGGATTATCCAATATGCTTGGATATGTTGCCGTTGGCAGATTGCGATACCGGCTTCCTGTGGTGTAGGCATTGGTTGCATTATAGAATTGATAAGTACCGTTACTGATGTCATAATCGCCGCCCACTTTAGCATATGAAGCCCTGAGCTTTAAAAAACTGATAGCTTTAGGAAAAGTGAAAACATCAGTCAGCACGGTGCTAAGTGAAAGCGATGGATAAAAGAACGTGCTATTTTTCTTAGGTAGTGTAGAGGAATTGTCAACCCTGCCGGTAAAACCAAAGAAAACCCAATTTTTATAGGCTAAATCAACTGAGCCATAACCGCTGTAAACACCTTTTTTATACTTTGAACTGGTTGGTGTAACCTGATCAACAGAATTGCTTAATTTATAGATTCCAGGCACTACTAATTGCGTAGTAGAAGCACTATAGAAGTCTGCATTGTGAAAGCGTTGATTTGCGCCTAAAGTAGCTTCTACACTAAAATCTTTGTTAAGGAAGTTATCTGAGTAGCTAAGTAAAAGGTCAGTGTTAGATTCCGCTATCTTGTCGTGGCTATAACGATAACGACCGCCTCGGTCACCAATATCATAGTTGTAAATACTTACTGCTATCTTTTCCTCATCAGTTAATGAATACGTATTTAATGTGGTTCTAATAAATGCGTTAAGCTTACTGTTTATGTTGAAATTTAGTTTTAAATTTCCAAGTATGTCATTCTTTTCATAAGGTTTTTGCCATGCATAAGCTAAAGCGTAAGGATTATTGTATCTCCAATTCTCCACAAAGTATTGCTGAACCTCTTCTTTTCCTGGCACCCAGTAGTTTTTAAAGTCTCTTACATCAAAATGAGCTCCGCCCCAAATAGCCAGGTTGTAGATGATTGATGTTGGTCCGTATACAGCGCGTAAGCGATTATTTGAGTTTTGGTAGTCATATTGTAATGAACCTTCAAGACTAATTAATTTAGATATTTTAAATTCACCACGTAAACGGGTAATGTTAATATTTAATTTAGATCCTGGTTGAGAAGCTTTTGAATACTTGTACGTGTTAGAGATTACAAAGTTACCATGCTCACCCTGATTTTGTACCGAGAAGTTATTTGATGTTACTATTCCTGTTTCCATGAAATTACCCAGATTATCAGTTGATCTGGCAACCCAAGGTGTAGGAATTCTTTTACCTGTTTTAGGATCAATTGGTGAATCATATTGAGCAATTAATCTGCCGTCAAACTTTGGCCCCCAGATGGAATAATCGAAATCATTTGTGCCGCCACCGCCTGCAGCTCCTGTACCAAACGAGTATTGGCCGGCATTTCCCGGTCCGTACTGACTTTGTGCTTTGGGGATACGGATGAAATCGCCCTGAAAGGTTGTAGAAGAGTTGATAGAAACTGTTGTGCCATTATCTATTGATTTTCCGGATTTTAATGTGATCTGAATTGCACCATTGATTCCGCGGGAACCATAAAGTGCCGAGGCTGCTGCAGATTTTAACACAGTAACGTTTTCTATATCGTCCGAACTTATGTTCCACATATCGGTATCGTTAGGAACCCCATCAACCACCAATAGTGGTTTACGCCCCCTTAAATAAATACCCGGATCAGAGAAAAAGTCGCCACCATTGTTGGTGATGGTTAAGCCAGCTACCTTTCCCGTAAGCGACTCCAGCACATTCGGTGCAATCGCTTTCTGTAACGATTCACCTTTAACTTCCTGTACGGCATAACCAACACGTTTTTTCTCTTTTTTAATACCCAGTGCAGTTACTACTACTTCGTCTAAAGCGCTCTGGTCAGGATCAAGCTTTACATTTAGTGAGTTTTGTGAACCAATATTAACTTCTTTTGGTGCGTAACCAATAAAGCTAATTACAAGAATGGTGTTTGAGGGCGCAGAAATGCTAAACTTACCCTCGGTGTTTGTGGTCGTTCCACTTTTATTGCCTTTAATCTTTACAGAAGCTCCCGCCAGTGGCAGGTTGTTCTCATCAACTACAGAACCTGTAATTGTACTTTGGGCATAAGTAATGCCGAAAGTTAATAGCCACATCACTACCGTGAGCAGACTTGTCTTTTTTAATAAGTAACAAATTTTCATATTTTAAAAGTTTAGTTTGGCTATACTATTGTTTAGTATTTATACAAATGTAAATACTTTATATAAACAATATGTTAAGAAATGCTAAACTTTTAAATATATAATTTTAGGCAAAAAATTATATAATAGTTACTGTATATGTCTTTTTTTGTATTTATACGACATATTTTAAGATAAATAGTTCACAATAGCTTAAATCCGGTGATTTGCTATTTAGTATTTATAAACTATTTTTAAGAAAGGAAGTATTAATTAGTCGTTTGTGATGAAGTAGTAAACAACTAACATGAGCACGTCAGAGTCGCCAATATTAGATAGGTTGTGGCCTAACCTTCCATCGAAGAAAATAGAATCTCCTTCTTCCAGAATATAGTTCTTATCTTCTATCAGGTATTCAATTTTTCCTTTTATCAGGTATTTGTATTCAAACGCATCGGTGGTTACCATTTTATTGCGACGTGCGCCTTTTTTAAGTTCCAGTAATACAAAGTCTACAGGACCTCCATGGATGTTGCGGGCAAGTATGCGCTGGTAATTAAATCCTTTGGCTGCTTCTTTTTTTAGTGGTTTATATTCGCTGGCGCGGATTACAAAAACCTTTTCCTGATGATTGGCAGGGGAGATGTCTTTAAAGAAACCAGTCAGATCAAGATTTAGGGAGTGTACAATGTTCATTAGAACAGGTAGCGATGGGATGGTACGGTTATTTTCAATCTGGGAGATCAAGCCCTTGCTTACTCCGGCTCTATTAGCGAGCTCTTGTATGGTAATGTTCTTTTCTTTTCGTATTTCTTTTATTCTGTAGCTGATCTTTAGGATAATATCGTCTTCCATGGTTTTCGCGTTTTATCCAAAAGTAAATAAAATTTGGAATTCGGAGGGGTGTAACTTACCATCAATTATTGTGAGTTGCTATTGAATATATAATAATAACTATATGCATACAATATAAGAACATAATTAAGTTACTATTACTATGCCCTTGCTATACCGTTGGGATACCCTGGTGGTAATTCAAGGTATATCAACGGTATAGCAAGGGTATTTCAATCCTTTATTTATTATGTATTCATTACGTCTTTTACCGTATTTATATTTGTGTTATATATGCCGGGGCGCAACTATGTTATATTCCTGAAAAGCTATCTGCTACAGCTTTTCCTCTCCAGCTTTGAGGGGCTTTTAATCCAAGTATCCAGGCAATGGTTGCGCCAGTGTCATATGTGATAATTACATCCTTAATCTCGTGGTTCTTTTTAACTCCTGCGCCATTTATTACCCATGGAATTTGTACTTCGTCTAAAGATTTTCCGCCATGTCCTTTACCCGTTCCGCCATGATCAGCAGATAGTATAATGATGGTTTCGTTCTCTACGCCTGCGTCTTTAACTGCCTGTACAATCTTTCCAATTCTTATGTCAACTTTTTGAAGTTGCTCGTAATAGGCAGGGGTCCTGTGTCCAATGCCGTGGCCTGTTCCGTCTGGTTCATCAAGGTGGATAAAAGTGAAATAAGGTTTGTCTCTTTTGATAATGGCGGCGGCAGTATCCGCACAAAAATCGTCGTTATCATTGCCTGGTACTACAATGCTGATCGCATCTTTCTCTACTAGTGGTCCAATGCCCGGCCAGCTGTAAATTACTGCAGTTTTAGCGTTGGGTTTCTGATCTCTGATTACGCTAAAAATAGATGGGAACAGACCATATTTAGTGGTAGTAGCCGAAGGAATTTCTGGAGTTTTACTGCCCCATTCTGTAAAGCCATGCTCAGTTGGTCCGGCACCCATAAGCATAGACGCCCAGTTCACAGCGCTTGAAGAAGGTAATACGGATCTGGCTTTTAACGACCATGATCCTGTTTCCATTAACTTTCTTAGGTTGGGCATTTTAGCATCAGGTACTGCATAGGCTCCAAATCCGTCGCATCCAATTAGAACAACATGTTTTACTTTTTTTACCTGCGCATTAAGCTGCATAGTAAAGCACAATAAGCAGGAGGCAATAATTAATCTTTTCATTTGTTTGTTATTTGTGGTTTAAAATTTTACTAAAACAATCTGTCGTCTTAAAGCTGCCGTCGTTCTCTTCGTTATCTCGAACGCATTTGTGCCTAGGCATCAGGATCATGGGCGCGTACAGCACGGCTGTTTTTTTCTTTCAGGAGTTAAATATATGTATATTTTTGTTTAGTAAAACTAAACAAATAAAAATATTACAAATATTCAATAATAAGATAAGGTTGATTTAAGCCGACTAAAGAGACTTTCTTCTGAATACCCAGTATTTCTGTAAAACGTAGTTAAAGCCCAGAGATACAATGATGTCAACCATGATTCTGGTTATTTTGTAGTCTATCTTTAGCCAGGTAGTGAGCAAATAGGTACCCGATGATTTTAATAAAATACTGCCGCCAACTACAAATATAAATTTAATGAGTTGTTGTCCAACCGGGGCCTTATTTGCATTTGCAGTGGTAAAAGTCCAGTAGCGGTTTACAGAGAAGTTAACTACTGCGCCAACGACTCCGCCGATGGCAATAGAAATGGTGTAATGAATGTTTAGTAATTCAGTGCATAATATCATTACCAGATAGTCAACTATTCCGCCGGTAAAGGCAGAAAGCTGGGCTTTGGCAAAAACAAATACGGCATTTTTTTTACTCATTAAACACTGTCTTTTTTGGCTAAACGAGCTTCTCGCTCTGCATTGTCACGAATATCGCCAAGTTTTAGCAGTTTTCTGGTATCTAAAAAGTTAATGATAAACAAGGTGATGCAGATCGCTGCCGCAAAATATTCTATTAAGTGTCCGAAAAGAACCTCGGCGATAAGTATCAGGGCCAGAATAATTCTGATTTCGGTAGGGCCTACAATGCCCGAGTCGATGCTGTAGATGTCAGTTATCTTATAGCGTAACTGAGAAATGATCATTGCCCATCCGTATAAAACCACAAAAACGAATGCGATAAGTTCGTATTCGTTTCTGGCATATACCATATAGCCCAATCCAATAAGTACCGTGCTTACCCAATCCATTATGATATCTAAAGAAAAGCCGTACCATTTTCTTGGAATGTTTCTGTAGTAAGCTATTCTTCCGTCAAGTGAGTCGCCGAACCAGTTAATTGCTAAGCCTAATATACCAAGCAATAGAAAGCTGCGGTTGTCGTATGTAGCTAAAATAAAACCTGCAAGAACCAGAAGCGATCCAAAAGTACCTGTAAAGGTTAGCATATCTGAGCTGATGGACGAAGGAACTCGTTTTACGAGGTAAGAAATGGTGTTTTGTTCGGCACTTCTTAGGATGTTAGTTCTTTTTCTGTCTTGAAATATCCTTTTCAGATCTTGTGTTTCTTCCATTCAGGGGTTGCAAATATGCTTTTTATAACGAGGTACAAAAGTAGGTATTTTAACTTATTTCAGGCGATTTTTTCAATTCTATTACAGTTATCTCTGGCCATATACCAATCCTGCCAGAAAATCCAAGAAAACCAAAGCCTCTGTTGATGTTTAAATATCGACCATTCCTGCTTGTTATACCTGCCCAATGTGCGTAGCGATACTTTACAGGGCTCCATTTGATCCCAAATGCTTCTATGCCAAATTGCATGCCATGTGTGTGTCCGCTTAAGGTAAGGTGAACTTTTGAGGGGTGTTTTACTACTTCTGCGTCCCAGTGTGATGGATCATGTGAAAGTAATATTTTAAAGTCATTGAGACTGGTGCCTGCTAAAGCTTTGTTTAAGTCTCCTCTTTCGCCAAAACCTATTCCCCAGTTTTCTACTCCGGCCAACACTATTTTTTGCCCGTCTTTGTGTAAGGTTACCTCTTCGTCTAGTAATAATTTGTAGCCCAGCTCTTCATGGTATTCTTTTAGTCGTTGTAGATTTGCGTTCTTTTCTGATTCACTTCTCCATGGTACATAGTCGCCGTAATCATGGTTTCCTAAAACAGAAAACTGTCCGTATGGTGCCTTTACCTGTTTGAAATGATCGATCCAGGGTGTAATCTCCTCTGCTTTGTTGTTTACCAGGTCGCCGGTAAATACAAAGAGGTCAGAATTTTGCGCTTTGATCAGGTCGATGCCTTTTTGTACTGCTGTTGGATTTTTAAAGCTTCCGGCATGTACATCAGAGATTTGTGTGATGGTAAAGCCATCAAAATTTGACGGCAGATCATCAAAAAATAAGGTATGCTTAATTACCCTGTAGGCATATTTTCCTTTAATCATGCCGTAGATAAATATTAGGATTACGAGTAGGACGACCAGGAGGGCAAATTCAACCCAATATACATTTCTGGCGCCTTGCGTTATCAATCTGTATGTATCGCCCAGCAGCAGGAATGCCGAAAATATCACCTCTGTAACAAACAGGATCAGAAAAACATGAGTGGTTATTTTAAAGAGCAGGTCCATTCCATTGTCGCGCATTCTTATTATGGAATAAATTAGGGTGGCGGTGGTGAGCACGATAAAACCCCAGAAAAGTGGGGTGGTAAGTGAATTTGAACTTATTGTTCTGATGCCCGAAAGCACGTACCAGTTCAAAACAAAAAGTAGTATTGCTATTATAGCAAGTGGTAAAACACTGATTCTTCTCTTCATGTAGTTTTATAAACGAATTAAAATTACAGCTTGGATGGCAAAGTGTTTGGTATGTTACTCAATATGACATTACTGTGTATTGTTGGGGGTGTAATAGTATAATACACGTC
>Ga0157373_10000375_pt1 | contig 35779 bp, 10 predicted proteins | sample C65metaG_FD_113460 | JGI IMG/M metagenome (GOLD analysis project Ga0157373, IMG submission 113460) | Corn rhizosphere microbial communities from Kellogg Biological Station, Michigan, USA - C6-5 metaG | ecosystem: Host-associated > Plants > Roots > Rhizosphere > Soil | place: USA: Michigan... | reverse complement strand
TGCTTGCGCCCTGGTGACCGGTGTTGTCTTCGGCTTCATGCCTGCCCGCAAAGCTGCCCGGCTCGACCCGGTCACGGCCCTTACCAGTGAATGATCGATCTATGAAACCGCGCCTCAGCCTGTTGACCGTATGCCTGATCCTCAGCGCCTGCGGCAGTCCCGTTCAGCGTCCGGAGAGCGGCGTGCAAGCGCCTGCCACCTGGCAATCGCCTCATGCGGCGAGCGTCGCACGCACCGATCCGCAGTGGTGGAGGCAATTCGGCAGCCCTGAACTCGACCGTTTGATCGAGCAGGCGCGCCTGGGCAGTTTCGACCTCGCTGCCGCCGTCGCCCGAGTGCGTCAGGCGCAGGCCGGCACGGTGATCGCCGGCGGCTCGCAACTGCCGGAAGTCAAAGCCGCGTTCAACGCCAATCGACAGAAACTGCTGCGCGGCAGCGGCTACAGCCAACTGGATGCCGACAGCAGCAATCAAGCCGTGGATTATTTCGACTCCAACCTGAGCGCCAGCTACGAAGTCGACTTCTGGGGCGGCAAGCGTGCCTCCCGCGACAGCGCGCAGTTCACTTTGCAGGCCAGCGAATTCGAGCGCGCCACCGTCGAGCTGACATTGCTCAGTGGGGTCGCCAGCACCTATGCGCAGACCTTGTCGTTACGCGAACAGGCGCGCATTGCCGAACTCAATCTGCACAACGCCGAAAGCGTGCTGAAACTGGTGCAGACCCGGCACGACGCGGGCTCGGCCACCGCCCTGGCACTGGCCCAGCAGAAAAGCCTGGTGGCCGCGCAGCAACGGCAATTGCCGCTGGTGCAGCAACAGGCCCAGGAAGCCTTGATCAGCCTGGCCGCCCTGCTCGGCCGACCGGTGCAGCAAGTGGCGGTCAGCCAGGAATCCTTTGCTCGCCTGCGGTGGCCGGAAATTGCCAGCGGCGTCCCCAGCCAATTGCTCAGCCAACGTCCGGACATCGCCCGCGCCGAAGCGCAACTGGCGGCGGCCGAGGCCGACGTCAAAGTCGCCCGCGCGGCGATGCTGCCAGCCCTGACCCTCACCGCTCAACTCGGCTCGGGTGCCAACCAGTTCGACCAACTGATGCGCAGCCCGTTCTATAACCTCACGGCTGGCCTGGTTGCACCGATCTTCAACAACGGCCGCCTGAGCGCCGAGCGCGACAAGGCCACCGCGCGTCAGCAGGAACTGCTGGAAAACTATCGCGGCGCGATCATCAATGGTTTCGCCGATGTGGAAAAAGCCCTGAACAGCATTCGCGGCATCGACCAGCAGCGACAATGGCAGAGCGAAGAACTGAATCAGGCACAGACCGCTTTCGACATCGCCCAAAGCCGCTATCAGGCCGGCGCCGAAGACCTGCTGACCGTACTGGAAACCCAGCGCACTCTGTATGCGGCGCAAGACCTCAACGTACAACTGCGCCTGTCGCGACTGCAGGCGAGCATTGCGTTGTACAAGGCGCTTGGCGGGGGTTGGCAAACGCCAAGTCGGTAATCGCGTGGGACGTGCACAGCCAGCGATCGGAGCGTGCCAGGCGAATCATCTTTTCATGACCCAGCGCTTTCGCGAGCAGGCTCGCTCCCACAGGATTTGTGTTGCACTCGAGCCAGTGCTCAACACAACCTCTGTGGGAGCTGGCTTGCCAGCGATTGGGGCGTGTCAGGCAAATCCATTCTGAATGACCCACCGCCATCGCGAGCAGGCTCGCTCCTACAGGATTTGTGTTGCACTCAAGCGAGCGCTCAACACCAAGCTTTGTGGGAGCGAGCCTGCTCGCGATTGAACGATAACGCGGTCTCAGACCGGAGTCTGTTTGGCCTTCAGATGCCGCGCATACCACGGCCGTTTCGGCACTTTGCGGAACAGTTCCGAGAGCTTTTTCTCGTCATCGCCAAAGGTGATGCGCAGCGCCAGCTTCATGGTCTCCGGGTCCATTTCCACCGACTTGCCAGCCTGCAGCCCCGGCACTGTGCTGCAGCCGTGGGTGATCGGGCCAAGCCACGGATCATTGACCTCGACCCAGCGCCCCGGCGCGAACCACGGCACGCCATTGACCTGCATACGCGTGACCTCCCCCGGATGAAACCGCTCGTGGGCGCGGAACCAGTCTTCCAGACGATCGTCGATCCAGCCATGAAACGCCCAGAACACCGGGCTGACGTGGGATGAAAACGGATCACCGAGAAAATCGTTTTCAGGCGCGTACCAGCGTGCGGAAAAATCCGCCGGGTCGCGGGCAAACGGCACCGGATGCCCGTTGGACGGATCGCGCGGCACCGAGGCCCAGCGCATGTGCAGCCAGTCGTGCAGCCCCAGTTCAACCTCCGACCCGAACTGGCCAAGGGTCAGCTTCGCCAGATAGCGCGGATCACGGTAACGCGACTCCCAGACCAGGAAGTTGCTGTGGTAGGTCTCCGCGGTCTTGATATCGCTGACCCACTGCGAGTATTCGTCATCCTCTTCGGCCAGCCAGGTCGGCGGCAGCGAGGTGCCGTCGTGGTTGTCGAAATAGGCGGCAAAGCCCTGCCGATCACGGATCAGCTCCGGCTGCGGTAACGGGAAATGCTGCCAGGACGGCAGATCCTGCATCGACCGCGCCGTGCCCAGCATGTGCCGGTGCATGAAGAAAAAATCGATCCCCGAACCGTTGCGATCCTTGCGCGGCCCGCGAGCGTCGCGCTCCTTGTCCCGAGGACCGGGCTGCCAGCCGATGCCGCGCAACGCGCCGCGTTTTTCTTCGGACAGGGTGTGCCACTTGTCCCGTGAGGCGTGCCAGAGCTGGTGGAACAAACGATGTTCAGGGGAAATCAGCCACGCCAACAGGGTCGGGTTGAGACCAATGCGTTCACGCGCCTCGGGGAACACACGCTTGACCGCGACAAAGCGGTTGTCCTGGGCCGGCAACATCAACGGCCGATGCAGATTCAATACGCGTCCGCTCAGGCTGCCGCTGCCGGCATTGCCGAAGCCGGCCCACACCTCGTCCAGGCCCATGCTGAATTCATAGTCGGGGGCACCATCGGCCGCGGTGGTGCTGACCAGCCGCCAGCTCAGTTGTGCGGCGCTGACATCGGCCAGATCGGCGAGCACTCGATAGCGCGGCTGTAATGGCGAGCGCAGGCGTTCGGCGGTGTCGAGAAAACCGATCACCCCGCGCCCCTTGTGCGCGATGTCGAGGAAGACTTCCAGGTCATCTTTCGGCAACCCGGCAATGCCCGCATCACGCCCCTCGAAACGGATCTGCCAGACACCCCGCAGGGCATCGGCCAGGCGCTGACCCGCCACATCCGCGACGTCGAACGAGGCTTCGCCGGGAGTGATCGTCGGGTCCGGCTTCGTCCATTCACGATGCCCAAAATACGCTGCAGGCACGGCGGCGCCGGTCAGTGCCAGACCCGCCATGAACCATCGTCGAGAAATCGTCATTGCCCTACCTGTGTCAGCCATGAAGCAGGCTTTATCCAAGCTAGAACGATTATTACGCTGGCAAATTTATGGGCGCCGGAAAAGATCGCTGCCGTCGACAGCTCTTGCAAGGGATCGACGTACGGGCGCAAGCGGCGATCTTTTCCCGAGCACCTAAATTCCATCGCCGCCCAGTCGTTCCACCCAGATAGCAAAGGCCCTCGTGCCTGCACCTCGACGGCGAACCTGACTGAGATGGCAATGACAAAACCACGTTCGAAAAAGGCTCTTTACATCGGCCTGCCGCTGGCTCTGGCGATCAGCGCCGCCGCCGGCTTTGCGGTCTGGGAGCACTGGTTCAAGGACAACCCCGGCTACCCGCCCAAAGTCATGAAACAGGCGGATGAGTTGCAGGATCGAATCCTTTCCTTCGACAGCCACATCACCGTGCCGCTGGATTTCGGCACCGCCGGCAACGAAGCCGACAAGGACGGCAGCGGCCAGTTCGACTTGGTCAAGGCCGCCCGCGGCCGGCTTTCCGGTGCGGCGTTGACGATCTTCGGCTGGCCGGAAATCTGGAACGGCGCCAACGCCCCGCACCGACCCACCGCGGGCTTCGTCGAGGAAGCACGTTTCGAACAGGAAACCCGCTACAAGATCATCACCACGCTGGTGCGCGATTTCCCCAATCAGGTGGCGATCGCCTACACCCCGGACGACTTCCGGCGCCTGCATGGCGAAGGCAAATTCGCGATCTTCATGAGCATGCTCAACGCCTATCCGCTGGGCAACGACCTCAACGCCCTCGACAAGTGGGCCGCGCGCGGCATGCGCATGTTCGGCTTCAGTTACGTGGGCAACAACGACTGGGCCGACTCATCGCGGCCGCTGCCGTTTTTCAATGACACCCGCGACGCCCTCGGCGGCCTGTCCGACATCGGCAAGCAAGCGGTGCACCGGCTCAACGACCTGGGGGTGATCATCGACGTGTCGCAGATGTCGACCAAGGCCCTGGAGCAAGTCGCGCAATTGAGCCGCGCACCAATCGTGGCCTCGCACTCGGCGCCACGAGGGCTGGTGGATATCCCGCGCAACATCAGCGATCAGGAAATGCAGCTGATCAAGAACAGCGGCGGCGTGGTGCAGATTGTCGGCTTCCCGACCTACCTGCGCCCGTTGAGCCAGCACACTCAGGACAGGCTCAACGCCCTGCGCGCGAAATTCGACCTGCAACCGCTGCAAGGTCTGGAAATGGCCCTGATGCCCGGCGATCCGATCATCACCGTGTGGCCCGAGCAACGCTTTGGCGAGTACGCCAGTCAGCTCTACGGGATTGTCGACGAAGAGCCCAAAGCCACCCTCAAGGACCTGGGCGATGCCATCGATTACGCGGTGAAGAAGATCGGCATCGATCACGTCGGCATCAGCTCCGACTTCAACGACGGTGGCGGCATCGACGGCTGGAAGGACGTCAGCGAGGCACGCAACGTGACCGCCGAACTGATCTCCCGCGGCTACAGCGAAGCGGACATCGGCAAGTTGTGGGGCGGCAATTTCCTGCGCGTCTGGGAGCAGGTGCAGAAATCGTCGAAACCCGTGGCCACCCACTGACGCCCTTTGAACAAGCGAACCGACTTCCATGACCAACCGCCGTTCTTTCCTCAAACAGGCCGGGATTCTGGCCGCCGGCCTGCCACTGGGCGCCGCCGTGAACCTGCCGGCGCGGGCCGCCAACCCGCAACCGGTCTCTGCCGACAAATGGGTGCGACTGCGCCAGTTGTTCGACCAGGATCCGGACTATCTGCACTTCGCCAACTTCCTGGTGACCTCGCACCCACGGCCAGTGCGCGAAGCCATCGAGCGCCATCGCGCCACGCTCGATCGCAACCCCGGACGGGCGATGGACTGGGATTTGGGCGAGACCGAAAAACGTGAACAGATCGTGCGCGAATGGGCCGGGCGCTACCTCAAGGCCAAGCCCGAACAAATCGCCCTGACCGGCAGCACCACCGAAGGTCTTTCACTGATCTACGGCGGCATTCACGTGCGCCCGGGGCAGGAAATCCTCACCACCGAACACGAGCACTACTCGACAAACTATACCCTCGGCTACCGCCAGCAGCGCGATGGGGTAAAAGTTCGCAAGCTCAAGCTGTTCGAGAGCAGTTCGACGATCTCCGTCGACGAAGTGCTGAGCGGCATCGACCGTGGCATCCGTCCCGAGACGCGCGTGCTGGGCATGACCTGGGTGCAGTCGGGCAGCGGCGTGAAACTGCCGATCGGCGAGATCGGCAAACTGGTCGAGCAACACAATCGGCAGCGCGACGACAAGGACCGCATCCTGTACGTGGTCGATGGCGTGCACGGCTTCGGCGTCGAGGATCTGGACTTCCCCGACATGCACTGCGATTTCTTTATTGCCGGCACCCACAAATGGATGTTCGGTCCGCGTGGCACCGGGATCATTTGCGCGCGCTCCAGCGAACTCAAGGACGTCACGCCGATCATCCCGACCTTTTCGGAAGCCACCACCTCCGCGACCACCATGACCCCGGGCGGCTACCACAGTTTCGAGCACCGCTGGGCGCTGGACGAGGCGTTCAAACTGCACCTGGAACTGGGCAAGAACGAGGTGCAATCGCGCATCCACAGCCTCAACACCCATGCGAAAAACCGCCTGCTGGAACAGCGTTCCATTGAACTGGTAACACCGCGCAGCGCCGCGCTGTCGTCCGGCTTCACCTTCTTCCGGATCAAGGGCCGCGATTGCGATCAGGTCGCCGCGCAACTGATGGCCGACCGTGTGGTGTGCGATGCGGTGGAGCGCGATGTCGGACCGGTGATCCGTATCGCCCCGGGTTTGCTCAACAGCGAGAACGACATCGAGCGATTCATGGCCGTGCTCGACAAGCACCTGTGAATCCCCGCTTTCCTTTAATCGAGATGACCCATGAAACGTGATCTGTTGTCCCCTGCCACCGGCGCCGGCGCCGGCGCACTCAAGGTGCTGGCCCTCACGGCCCTGCTCGGCAGCCTGCTGCCGAATGCCGCGCTGGCGGCCACACCGCCCGCGCCGGGCAAAGTGTTCAAGGACTGCAAGGACTGCCCGGAAATGGTCGTGCTGCCGGCCGGCACCTTCACCATGGGCACCCCGGACGATGAAGTCGGCCGCGAACCCGATGAAGGCCCGATGCACGATGTGACATTCGCCAGGCCGTTCGCCATGAGCCGCTTCCAGATCACCGCCGGCGAGTGGGACAGCTACGTGCGCGAAAGCGGTGTGAGCATCGCCAATGGCGATACCCGCCCCGGTCGCGAGTGTGTCGCCAGCAAGCCGCGCTACCCGCAGGGGCCTCGGCAACCGGCGGTGTGCATGAACTACTACGACGTAAAAAACTACGTCGCCTGGCTCTCGCAGAAAACCGGGCAGAAATACCACATGGTCAGCGAAGCCCAGCGCGAATATGCCGCGCGCGCCGGCAGCAAGGGCCCGTTCCCCTTCCCGTTCGACGAGGGCAAGGAATACAGCATCGCCAAGCACGCCAACACTTACGGCCCGGCGGACGGTTTCAGCTACAGCTCGCCCGTGGGCAGCTACCCGCCCAATGCCTTTGGCATGTACGACATGCACGGCAACGTCTACGAATGGGTCGAAGACTGCGAACACCCTGACTACGTCGGTGCGCCGACCGATGGCAGCGCGTGGCTGGAAGCCAATTGCGAAGCCGTGCGCATTCGCGGCAACGACTGGGGCGAGGCGCCCGTGTTCTCCCGATCCGGCAACCGCAACAGCCAGTATCCGCAGGAACGTGGCGACTGGATGGGCTTTCGCGTAGTACGCGAACTCTGACAAGCACCGAAATACCCCTGTGGGAGCGAGCCTGCTCGCGAATGCAAACGGTCTGTCGCCGACAAGGTTGACTGACCCAACGCTTTCGCGAGCAAGCCCGCGCCCACAGGTTCGTAACGGGGTCACCGCCAGTCGGCACCCGGCTAAATTAAGCCTGCCACCGGACGTTCTACTGGGTATCTGCCTTTATACCCAAGGAACTGTCTTCCATGACTCAGCCTACCCGTGGCGCCATCGGCGAATTGTTCGCCCTGTTGAAACCGTTTCGGCTCATCGTCGCCGCGTCCATTTTTCTGGGCATGGTCGGCGGCCTGAGCGTCACGGTATTGCTGGCGACCATCAACAACGCCCTGCATTCGCAAAGCGGCCTGACCCAAGGCGTGGTGGCGCTGTTCGCCGGCCTGTGCCTGCTGGCGCTGGCCAGTTCGATCTGCTCCGACATCGGCACCAATTACGTCGGCCAGCACATCATCGCCAAACTGCGCAAGCAACTGGGTGAGAAAGTCCTCTCGGCGCCGATCGAACAGATCGAGCGCTACCGCAGCCATCGGCTGATCCCGGTGCTGACGCACGACGTCGACACCATCAGCGACTTCGCCTTCGCCTTCGCGCCGCTGGCGATTTCCGTCACCGTGACCCTGGGCTGCATGGGCTATCTGGCATTGCTGTCGTGGCCGATGTTCCTGATCATGGTCGCGGCGATCCTGATCGGCACCGCCATCCAGGCCTATGCCCAGAGCAAGGGTGTGCAAGGCTTCATGGCCGCGCGTGACGCCGAAGACGAACTGCAAAAGCACTACAACGCAATTGCCGAAGGTGCCAAGGAACTGCGCATTCACCGCCCGCGCCGTCAGCGCATGTTTGTCTCCGGGATCAAGGCCACCGCCGAGTTCATCTGCAACACCCAGGTGCGTTCGATCAACACCTTTGTGATCGCCAAGACGTTTGGTTCGATGCTGTTCTTCGTGGTGATTGGCCTGGCACTGGCCCTGCAAACCTTCTGGCCCAGCGCCGACAAGACCGTCATGAGCGGCTTCGTGCTGGTGCTGCTGTACATGAAAGGCCCGCTGGAGCATTTGATCAGCACGCTGCCGATTGTCAGCCGGGCGCAGATCGCCTTTCGCCGCATCGCTGAACTGTCCGAGCAATTCTCCACCCCCGAAGCGCACCTGTTGCTCAGCGATCAGGGCCAGGCCGACAAGACCGTGCACAGTCTGGAACTGGCTGACGTACGCTATGCGTTCCCGGCCGTCGAAGGGGCCGCGCCGTTTCAGCTGGGGCCGGTCAACCTGACGATCAAACAGGGCGACATTACCTTTATCGTCGGTGAAAACGGCTGCGGCAAAACCACCCTGATCAAGTTGCTGCTGGGCCTGTACACCCCGCAACAGGGTGAGATTCGCGTCAACGGTCTGGCCATCGATGCGCACAATCGCGATGACTACCGTCAGCTGTTCACCACGATTTTTGCCGACTACTACCTGTTCGACGACGTGGTCCAGGGCGACATGCAGATCCCGGCAGACGCCGACAAATACCTGCAACGGCTGGAGATCGCGCACAAGGTCAGCGTCAAGGACGGCAACTTCACCACCACCGACCTGTCCACCGGCCAGCGCAAGCGCCTGGCCCTGATCAATGCCTGGCTGGAGGAGCGTCCAGTGCTGGTGTTCGACGAGTGGGCCGCCGATCAGGACCCGACCTTCCGCCGCATCTTCTATACCGAGCTGTTACCGGACCTCAAGCGTCTGGGCAAAACCATCATCGTGATCTCCCACGACGACCGCTATTTCGATGTCGCCGATCAACTGGTGCGCATGGAGCGTGGCCGTGTGGTCAGCGAGCTGACGCCGGCCTGACACGTCTGCTTGATCCTTTGCGGTTTGATCCGCAACGCCGCCCCTGCTTCCAGCGCACAGAAACAACCCGGCCGATATTTATTTGTCGGGTTTGTTTCCGGTTTTTTGCCATCGCTCCGTCTTAATAATAATTCCTATTAACAAAAACGCTGCACAACACTTCTCAGGAGCTCAGGCAGTAATGCACCCTCTTCCACGCCGCACACCTCTCGCGCTGGCTGTACAGCGCCCGACTTTGCATAAAAACCTGCTGACAAGTGTCCTGCTGACCGCCACCTTGCTGGGGAGCTCGATGGCCAATGCGGCACCGGTCAAGGTCAATATCGCGGTGCAGCCGCTGTCCAGCGCGTTGACCGAACTGGGTCTGCAAACCAACCTGCAGATTCTCTACAGCCCGGATCAGGTCGCCGGGATCAAATCCCGCGCAGTGTCCGGCTCGCTGGAGCCGTCCGAAGCCTTGGCGGCCATGCTCAAGGACAGCGGGATTTCCTTCCAGATCAATGGCAGCAGCGTGACCCTGGTATCGGGCGCTGCGGATTCGACCCTGCAACTGGGCGCGACCACCATTTCCGGCCAGGCCTTGGGGCTGACCACCGAAGACAGCGGCTCCTACACCACCGGCGCCACCACCACCGCGACCAAGCTGCCGCTGACCATTCGCGAGACGCCGCAATCGGTGACCGTGGTGACCCGTCAGCAGATGGACGACCGTGGCGAGAAGAACATCGGCGACGTGTTGCGCAACACGCCCGGCATTTCCGTGCAGCAATATGACAGCGACCGTACCGAGTACTCGACCCGCGGCTTTGCCATCACCAACTTCCAGTACGACGGCGTCAACAACGTCTACGACGGCGTGTACGACGAAGGCGCGACCCACGTCGACATGGCCACTTACGACCGCGTCGAAATCATCAAGGGCGCTACCGGCCTGATGACCGGCTCGGGCGATCCATCGGCCACCGTCAACCTGGTGCGCAAGAAGCCGACCAAGGAATTCAAGGCGTCGATCACCGGCACGGCCGGTTCGTGGGACAACTATCGCACCGAAGGCGATATCTCCGGCCCGCTCAACGACAGCGGTTCGGTGCGCGGCCGTTTCGTCGGTGCCTATCAGGACAAGAATTCGTACATCGATCACTACACGCAGAAAAAGGATGTGTACTACGGCATCCTCGAAGCCGACCTCAGCGAAGACACCCTGCTGACCTTCGGCATCGACAAACAGAGCGTGACCCCGCGCGGTTCGTCCTGGACCGGCAACCCGGTGTATTTCTCCGATGGCGGGCGTACCGACTTCCCGCGCAGCTTCAACCCGGGTGCCGACTGGAGCCGTCGCGACTTCGACTCCGTGACCTACTTCACCTCGCTGGAGCAGGCCCTGGCCAACGACTGGAAACTCAAGGTCAGCCTCAACGAGAAAATCTCCGATCACGACACCCAACTGGCCTCGGCCAGCGGCGGCAACCCGGATCGCGCCACCGGCGAAGGCATGTTCCTTTACTGGGGCCGCTGGGAAGGTCACCGCGTGCAGGATTCGGCGGACATCAACCTCTCCGGCCCGTTCACCCTGGGCGGTCGCGAGCATGAACTGGTGGCCGGTTTCATGGCCTCGCATTCGCGCCAGACCGGTGCCACGTTCGACACCAGCGCCTTCAGCCAGGTACCGGGCAGCATCTACGACTGGAACAGCCACCTGCCGAAACAGGATTTCCCGAAGAACGGCAAATACGAGCGCACCCAGAGCCAGAACGGCATCTACCTCGCCACGCGCCTGCGTCCGACCGATGACCTGTCGGTGATCCTCGGCAGCCGTTTGAGCACCTTCAAGTACAACGAGGACTACTCCTATAACGCCGGCACCGGCATGTCCGACACCCATGCCAGCTACAAGGAACACGGCGTCGTCACGCCTTACGCCGGTGTGGTCTATGACCTCAACGACACCTACTCGCTGTACGGCAGCTACACCAACATCTACCAGCCGCAGATCTACAAGGATGCCGACGGCAAGACCCTCGCTCCGGTCGAAGGCAATGCCTACGAAACCGGTCTGAAGGCCGCCTACCTTGATGGCCGCCTCAACGCCAGCCTGGCGTTCTTCCGCATCGAGCAGGACAACTTCGCCGAATCGATCGGCACCAACCCGGTCACCAACGAAGGCATTTACAAAGCCATCGACGGCGCCACCACCAACGGTGTCGAACTGGAACTGGCCGGTGAGCTGCAAGAAGGCTGGAACCTGTCCGCCGGCTACACCTACGCCCGCACCCGTGACCAGGACGAGCAACGGATCTACGGCTACCCGCTGTCCACCACCAAACCCGAACACGTGTTCCGCACCTTCACCACGTACCGTCTGCCGGGTGTGCTGAACAAGGTCACCGTCGGTGGCGGTGTCAGCTGGCAGAGCGCGTTCTACGGCAAGATCTACAGCGCGCCGGCCGGCGACTACACCCGCATCAAGCAAGGCGGCTACTCGCTGGTGGACCTGATGACCAAGTACGAGTACGACGAACACCTGAGCTTCACCGTCAATGCCAACAACGTCTTCGACAAGAAGTACCTGACGGGACTGGGCAACTTCGACACCACGTTCTACGGCGAGCCACGCAACCTGCAACTCACCGCCAAATACAACTTCTGATTCAATCCAGAAACACCCATGCCCGCCTCGAAACAGGCGGGCATTTTTTTGCCCCGCCGCCGGCCTCAAGCTCTTTCGCCGGACAAAAAAAACCGCCATTGCCGACTCGGCAATGGCGGTTCCGGGATCAGCTCAGATGCGTGATCGCACCCACTGTGCCACCTCGGCATGGATCGCCTCGACCTCACCGAGCAGCCCGGCCATGCGCAGGAAGTCGTGGGTCATGCCCGGTTGTTCGAGCAGGGTCAGGTCATTGCCGGCCGCACGCAGGCGCTCGGCGTAGGCACGACCTTCGTCATACAGCGGGTCATGCCCGGCCAGGTAGACCAGCGCCGGCGCAACTCCGGACACATCCTGCGCCAGTAACGGCGAGCAGCGCCAGTCGGCCAGATCTTCCGGCGTGCGGGCGTAATGCGCGTAGAACCAGTCCAGGGTCGGCGTCTCCAGCAGATAGCCTTCGGCGAAGTCGCGATGCGAGGCGCGATGGGTGGTTGCGTCGGTTACCGGGTACACCAGCACCTGCGCCTTAGGCAGCAGACGCAGTTCCGCAGGTTCACGTACCGCCATCAACGACAGCACAGTCGCCAGTGTCGCACCGACACTGTCACCGGCCAGCACCGCCCGCGCCGCGTCCAGACCCAGGCTTGCGCCTTCGCGCACCAGCCAGTTAGCGGCGTCGCAGGCATCCTGTACCGGGGTCGGAAAACGCCACTCCGGCGCCAGGCGATAGTCCACCGTCAACAGTGTAAAACCACCCTGCGCCGCCAGGCGCCGACACAGCGCATCGTGGGAATCTAGGCTGCCGACCACATAGCCGCCACCATGGAAATACACCATCACCGGTTGCAGACCTTCGGGTGCTGGCCCGGCGCGGTACAGGCGCGCCGCCAGACTGTGGCCATCGCGGGCGGCGATGGTGAAATCCTGGCAAGTCACACTGTCCAGCGCCACATCGAGAAACCCCGAAGCCGCTTCGAAATCGATGCGTGCCTGTTGGGGGGTCTGTTCGTGCATCGCACGGCTTTTACCGGTCAGTCGGCCGAACTCGGCGAGTTCGAGAAATGCTTGCAGCTCTGGCAGTACAGCCATCGGTTAAATCCTTCCAAAAACAGGTCATGGACCGGGCAGCACGGGCTGCCCGGTGGTGATCAAGCGACAGTGGTGCGGCGTTCGAGCAATGCTTGCAACTGATTGAGCAACTCGTCACCGCGCATCAATTCGTAGTGCCCGCCGGTCAGTAAACGGTCGACCCCGTGGCGTCCGACCTGAGCGGCGAACACCTCGCGTTCGGCGTCCCGGTCAGCCACCCACCAGCGGTGAGTGGCCACCTCAACCTTGGGCAATTGCCGCTGGGCCAGGGCCAGTTGCTTGAGCGCTGCGCCGGTGGCAAAAATCCGCGTGAACTCATCGGCGCCCAGCGCAGCATCGCCACTGGAACCGTGCAGCGCAGCCTCGATGACCGCAGCGGCAGCGGCTTGCTCGTTGAGTCCAGCAGCTTTCCGGGCAATCAGCGCTTGCGCCTCTTCGACCGACAGACCGAGCACAAACTTCAGGAAGTCCGCCAGGTCCTCACGCCAGTCTCCCGCCTCTGCCGTACCGGCCACGTAGCTGTCGACCAGAGCGGCGAATGCGACGGTCGCGCCCTGGCTTTCCAGCTCCCGGGACACCAGTTGCACCAGCGCCCCGCCCAGCGACCAACCCAACAGGTAATACGGGCCTTCAGGTTGTTGCGCGCGAATGCGTTGGGCGTAGGCCTGGGCCATCGCCGGCAGCGACGCGTCCTGCCATTGCGGGTCGAGCAGCATCCGGCATTGCAGACCATAAACCGTGCGTCGACCTTCCAGACGGCGCGCCAACGGCTCGTAATCGAACACCGTGCCGAACCCGGCGTGCAGGCAGAACAGCGCGGGCACATGCGCGAGGCGACTGTTGAGCGCCAGCAGTGGATCTGGCGCCGTGGCCGTCTCCTGCACCTGATAGCCGCTGAGCTCAGCGATGCATGGCTTTTGCATCAGATCGCGCAGCTTCAGCTCGAACCCCAGTTGCGGCTGACTGCGGACCCGCGAAATGACCTTGAGCACCTGCAGCGAGTCACCGCCCAGTTCAAAGAAGTTATCGTCGATACCGATCTGCGGTACGCCGAGCACGTCCTGCCAGATCGTCGCCAGTGCCTGTTCCAGTGCATTGCGTGGCGCACGATAGCCACCCAGCGCCCACTCTGGCTGGGGCAGCGCTCGCCGGTCGATCTTGCCGTTGGCCGACAGCGGGAAGCGCTCCAGCACCATGATCCGTGCCGGCACCATGTAATCGGGCAATTGCGCCTGCAACTCGGCCTTGATCCGTCGATCCAGCCCCGTGGCTGCAGCGGCCACCACATACCCCACCAACTGCTTGCCGGTCGGCGTGTCGTGCACCACCACGGCGGCATCCTGCACCCCGGCGCATTCGCGCAGACGGGCTTCGATTTCGCCGAGTTCGATACGGAAACCGCGGATCTTCACCTGCTGGTCGAGACGCCCGAGGTAGTCGATCAAGCCGCATTCACGCTGGCGCACCAGGTCGCCGGTGCGGTACATGCGCCCGCCCGCCTCGAACGGATCGGGAATGAAGCGCTCAGCGCTCATGCCCGGACGCTGGTGGTAACCCCGCGCCAGACACTCACCGCCCAGATACAGCTCGCCACTGACCCCGGCCGGCAACGGATTGAGGTCAGCATCGAGCACGTACAAGCCACGCCCGGCCACGCCACGGCCGATCGGCGCGTAGGCCGCCTCGCAACGCTCACTGACTTCGGCACGCCACAACAGCGGCGTGACCACGGTTTCGGTCGGGCCATAACCATTGACCAGACGCTGGGGGCGCAAGGCGCGTTTGACCTGCTCGAAACTGGCCTCCGGCACCGCATCGCCGCCAAAGCAATACACCTGCACCGGCGGCGGATTGCCCAACCGTTCGGCCACTTCGGCCATCTGTTGCAGATAAGCCGGCGGGAAGCAGGCAACGGTAACGTGATGACGCTGCAGCACTTGCAGGGTCTGCTCCGGCGTCCACAGATTGTCCTCGCGGATCACCAGGCTGCCACCGGCCAGCAACACGCTCAGCCAACGCTCCTGAGCACCGTCGAAGGCGAACGACATGAAGTGCAGTTCGCGGCTGTCCGGCACCAGTTCATACAGATCGATGATGCCGCGGCAGTGCCGGGCAATCGGCCCGCGAGCCACGGCCACGCCTTTGGGCTGGCCGGTGGAACCGGAGGTGTAGATCAGGTACGCAAGGTGCCCTGCCATCGCTCGGGACAACGGGCATTCAGTGCTGTCATCGTCCGGCAATTGATCGAGCAGCAACCGCGGCACGCGGTCGGCAAACGTCAGGCGCTCACCCAGATCGCTGTCGCAGAGCAGCAGGCTGGCCGCCGAATCATCGAGCATGTAGGCCAGACGCTCCGGTGGATACGCCAAGTCCAGCGGCAAGTACGCGGCACCGGCCTTGAGCACGGCGAGAAACGCAATGATCGTGCGTTCCGAGCGCGGCAATGCTACCGCCACCAGACTTTCTGCGCCGATACCGCGCTTGATCAATTGTCCGGCCAACCCGTTGGCCCGGGCTTCGAGCTCGGCATAACTGACTTCACGCTCTTCACAGAACAGCGCGGTTTTCTGCGGCTGGTTGCGCACGTGTTCATTGAAGCTGCGCAACAGATCAGTGTCGTCGGTCGACGGTTCAGGCAGGCCCAGGCGCGCGCCGGGCAGACCGAGATTGCCGATCAGGCAGTGTTCATCTTCAGGCAACGTGTGCAGCAAACCTTCGAGTTGCGCGCGGATCTGCTCGACCTCGGCATCACTGAAGCGATCGCGCAGATACAGGTATTCGACTTCCAGGCCGTCTTCGTTGGCACTGACCATCAAGTCCATCGGCACGTTGGTGACACCGGCGCTGCCCACCTCGGCAAAGCGCAACTCGCCCTCTTCGCCACCGCGCAACGCCCGGTCGACCGGATGGTTTTCGAACACGATGATGCTGTCGAACAAGCCCTGGCCACCGAGTCCGGCCCAGCGCTGGATGTCCGACAACGGCGTGTGCTCATAGTCGCGCACGGTCAGGTTGTAGTCCTGCAGCTCACGCAGCCACTCGCCCACTGGCTGTTGCGGGTCGAGCGTCTGGATCACCGGCAACGTGTTGATGAACAGACCGAGCATTTCCTGCGCCCCCGGCAAACCGGTCGGGCGCCCTGCTACCGTGGCGCCGAATGCCACGCTGCGCTGGCCGCTGTGACGTTGCAACAGCAACAGCCAGGCGGCTTGCACCAGGGTGTTGAGGGTCACGCGTTGGCGCTTGGCAAAACCGTGCAGCTTGCGCGTCGCGTCGGCGTCGAGATCGGTGTACATCACGCCGTGTCCGGAACCGCTCGCACCGCTGGCCTTGGCCAGAATCGTCGGTGCTTCCAGCAACGCCAGGCGCTCGCGCCAGAAGCCTTCGGCCTGAGCGCTGTCCTGACGTTGCAGCCAGCCGATGTAATCGGCGTAACGGCCATTGAGCGCCGGCAGGCTGGCGTGGTGATACAGGCGCAGCATCTCGCCGAGCAGGCGTGAAGCACTCCAGCCGTCGAGCAACAGGTGATGGTAGACCCAGATCATCTGATAGCGCTCGGCGTCCAGGCGCACCAGCACGAAACGCATCAGCGGCGGGCAGCTCAGGTCGAAGCCCTTGGCTTGCTCGGCAGCCGCCAGTTCGCTGAGTGCCTGCTGGGTGTCGTGGCGGTCGCGCCAGTCGAGTTCCTCGATCGGCAACTCGACCTCGGCAAACACCGCTTGCAGCGGATCGGCCAGACCATCGCGCCAGCGGAATGCCGCGCGCAGCACCTCATGGCGTTCGATCAGGGCTTGCCAGGCCGCCCGGAATCGCGGCACCTGCAGACCTTCCACCGCCACGCTCAACTGGTTGACGTAAGGGTTCAGCTCCGGTGAGTCCAGGCAGTGGAACAGCATGCCCTGCTGCATCGGCGACAGCGGATAGAGGTCCTGCAAACCTTCGCGAGCCGCCACATCAATGTGCGGCACCAGCGCGAAGGCGGCGACTTTCGGCGCCTCGTTCAAGGTCGCCTCGCGAGTGACCGCCACCGCCGCCAGCGCACGGATGGTCTGTTGCTCGAACAACTGCTTCGGACTGAACACCAGCCCGCGTTGTCCGGCGCGGCTGACCGCTTGCAGCGAGATGATCGAGTCACCGCCCAGTTCGAAGAAGTTCTCGGTGACGCCCAGCGCATCCAGGCCCAGCAGGTCCTGCCAGATCTCCACCAACAGCGCTTCGGCCGGTGTCGCGGCGGGCACCTGATCCTGACTCTGGCGCGCCAGGTCCGGCGCCGGCAACCCTTTGCGATCGAGCTTGCCATTGGGCGTCAGCGGCAATGCGGCCAGGCACATCAGGTGCGCCGGCAGCATGTGCGCCGGCAGACGGCTACGCAGGTGTGCGTTCAACGCTTCGTGCAAATCCTGCTCGTTGGCCAGCGGATCGCGTGGCACGATGTAGCCGACCAACTGACGGCTCACCGGCCCGTCGCGATCAATCACCAACGCTTCGCGTACGCCTTCGTGCTCCAGCAGACAGGCCTCGATTTCTCCCAGTTCGATGCGGAAGCCGCGAATCTTCACTTGCTGGTCGATCCGGCCCAGGTATTCCACCACACCGTCGGCGCGGAACCGCGCCAGGTCACCGCTGCGATACAACCGCGCACCCGGTACGAACGGATCCGGCACGAAGCGCTCGGCGGTCAGGTCCGGACGCTGGTGATAACCGCGGGCAACGCCCTCGCCGCCCAGGTACAACTCGCCGGCCACACCCACCGGCAGCGGCTGCAAACCACCGTCGAGAATGTAAGCGCTGCGGTTGCCCACCGGTCGGCCAATCGGCATGAAGGCCGAGTCGAACCCGGTGTCCGGGTAGGCCAGCCAGATCAGCGGGGTGATCACGGTTTCGGTCGGGCCATAACCGTTGATCAGGCGCGGCGGTTGCAGCACGTGCTGAACCTCATCGAACGCGTGCTTGGGCATGCCTTCGGCACACGGCGTGTAGGAACGGATCGGCAGTTTGCGCCCCGCTTCGCCCATGAAATCGGCGATCTGCAACAGATAGGTGGGCGTAAAACAGGCGATGGTGATGCCGTGCCGCTCGATTTCCGCACAGGTGCGCTCAACGCTCCACAACTCATCGTCACGCGGCATCACCGCCGAACCGAAGATCAGCGGCGTCAGCCAGCGTTCGTGGGCGCCGTCGAAGCTGATCGAAGCAAACTGCAGCTCACGATCCTCGGGGGTCATGCCGTACAACTCGCCGATGGCCAGGCAGTGCATCGCCAACGGGCCGTGGGCCACGCTCACACCTTTGGGGCGCCCGGTGGAACCCGAGGTGTAAATCAGATAGGCAAGGTTTTCCCCGCAAGTCAGGTTGACCGGGTTGCTGTCCGTCAGCAATTGCAGCGGCTCACGGTCGATCTCCAGCACCGGCAGAGCGTCCGGCAGCGCCAGTTTCGCGCGCAGCCAGGACTGCGTGAGCATCAGCACGATGCCGCTGTCCTGCATCAGGTATTGCAGGCGCTCGGCCGGGTACGCCGGGTCAAGTGGCACGTAGGCGCCGCCGGCCTTGAGGATCGCCAGCAGGCCGACGATCATTTCCGGCGAACGCTGCATCGCCAGACCGACCCGTACTTCCGGGCCAACGCCCAGGTTGCGCAAGCGATGCGCCAGGCGGTTGGCGCGGCTGTTGAGTTCAGCGAACGTCAGCTGCACATCGGCAAAAATCAGCGCCGTGGCCTGCGGCCGGATCTCGGCCTGGGCTTCGATCAGTTGATGCACGCACAGCGGATTTTCGTTCGCGACGAAGGCCGGGTTCCATGTCTGCAACTGCTGCTCGCGCTCGCTGGCCGTCAGCAGATCCAGTTCGCTCAAGGCAGCGTCGGGGGCGCCGACCATTGCATTGAGCAATGCCGCCAGATGCTCGCTCATGCGGGCAATCACGGCGGCGCTGAAGTGGCTGCACTGGTAACTCCAGTTCAGGCTCAGGGTGTTTTCCGCGGTGGCCGCCAGGGTCAGCGGGAAGTTGGTGCGCTCATGGTTCTGCGGGATCGAAAAACTCAGGCCGGCCGGTGCGCCCTGTTGCAGCGCCTCGGCCACCGGGAAGTTTTCGAACACCAGCAGGCTGTCGAACAGCGGCTCGCCGGCTCTCCCGGCCCAACGCTGAATGTCACCCAGCGCAGTGAATTCGTGCTCACGCAGCTCCAGGTTCTGCGCCTGCAAACGGCTTAGCCACTGGCTGACTGTTTCCACCGCGTCCGGGCAACTGATCACTGGCAAGGTGTTGATGAACAGGCCCAGCTGACTTTCGGCTCCCGGCAGGTCCACCGGCCGGCCGGCCACGGTCGCGCCAAATGCCACGCAGCGCTGGCCGCTGTAGCGTTGCAGCAACAGCGCCCAGGCGCCTTGCAGCAAGGTGTTGAACGTGACTTTCTGCTGACGGGCGAACTCGCTCAGACGCCGGGTCGCGGCCACGTCGAAGTTCTGCAGATGGTCGGCAAAGGCCTGAGCGTCCGACGGTTGCAGATCGCCATGGGCCAGGCTCTGCGCCAACAGGGTCGGGTTGTCCAGCGGCGCCAGTTGCGCCAGCCAGAAACGCTCGTCGGCCTGCGCATCCTGACGCTGCAGCCAGCCGATGTAGTCGGCAAAGCGCCCGCTTGGCGCCTGTACCGTTTGTCCGGCGTAACGCTGCAACACCTCGCTGAGCAGCAACGAATTGCTCCAGCCATCGAGCAACAAGTGGTGGTGGGTGTAGATCAGTTGCTGACGCTCGTCGTCCAGTCGTACCAGCGTCAAACGCATCAACGGCGCTTGAGCCGGGTCGAGCTGCCGGCGCTCGCTGTCGATCAACTGGGCCAGCGCCTCGGTCTGATCGGCACGGCCACGCCAGTCCAGGCAACGGAACGGCAGTTGCAGATGACGATGCACCAGCTGCACCGGCGCCTCGAAGCCCTGCGGAAAGTGGAAACTGCTGCGCAGAATCGGATGCGCATCGATCACCGCTTGCCAGGCCTGACCCAATCGCTCGGCGTCCAGGCCACGGGCCTCGACGTTGAGCTGATTGACGTAGGCACCCGACGCCGACTCGAACAGGCTGTGGAACAACAGACCGGCCTGCATTGGCGACAGCGGATACAGGTCCTCGATCTGCGACGCCGCCACCGGCAAATCATCAAGTTGCACCTGGCTCAAACGCGCCAGCGGGAAATCCGCCGGGGTCACGCCACCGGCCTCGTCGCTCAGGCAGTGCTCGATCAGCGCCAGCAGCTCCTGGCGATAATCCGCGGCCAGTTGTTCGATTTCACCGAGTTCGAAGCATTCGCGGCTGAAGGTCCAGTCCAGTTTCAGTTCACCGCCATACACCTGACCGTCCACGGACAGCCAGTTCGGCAACGGTGCGTCAACCGATTGCGCGGCACCGCTGGCTTCGCTGGCGGGGCTGAACAGCGCGTCCTCGGCAAAGCTCTGGTCGAACTGCCCGAGATAGTTGAACGTCACCCGTGCGCTCGGCAAGGCCTTCAGCGCCGCCTGCGTCGCGGCATCGCCCATGTAGCGCAGCAGCCCGAAACCCAGGCCCTTGCCGGGGATCTCGCGCAGTTGCTGTTTGATTGCCTTGATTGAACCGGCAAGGTCCGCCGTCGGCGTCAGGCGCACCGGGAACAGGCTGGAGAACCAGCCCACCGTGCGGGTCAGGTCGATGTCGTCGAACAGGTCTTCGCGACCATGGCCTTCGAGCTGGATCAGCGCCGATTCGTTGCCGCTCCAGCGGCTCAGGGTCCGGGCCAACGCGGTCAGCAACAGGTCATTGACCTGGGTGCGATACGCCGCTGGCGCCTGTTGCAGCAATTGGCGCGTCTGCTCGCGGTCCAGCGCAATGCTCACGCCCTGGCGCAAATGCCCGGCCTGACTGGCCTGGGCATTGGCCGCCGGCAAAGAGTCGCGGGCCTCGCCGAGTTGCGTCTGCCACCAGCTCAGCTCGGCCAGCGCCGCGTCACTGCGCGCGTAGTCTTGCAGCTTCAGCGCCCAATTCTGGAACGCGCTGGTCTTGGGCGGCAGTGCCTGGTTCTGATAAGCCGCCTGCAAGTCTTCCAGCAGCACCCGCCAGGACACACCGTCCACCGCCAAATGGTGGATCACCAGCAACAGACGCTGGGAGCCGTCGGCCTGCGCGATCAAGGCGATCCGCAGCAACGGGCCATCCTGCAGACTCAGGCTGCGCTGGGCCTCTTCGCAGACTGACTCCAGCGATGCGTCATTGGCAACCCGCGCAGTCCAGAGCATGTCGATGACGTCGGCACTGTCGGCGGCGACGTAGCGCGCCGACCACTGACCGTCGACCAGACTGAAGCGCAGGCGCAAGGCGTCGTGCTGTTTGAGCAGACGCTGCACCGCGCCTTGCAGGCGCGGCAACTCCAATGTCTGGCGCGGCACCAGCAGCACGGCCTGATTCCAGTGCTGGCGTTGCGGGATCGGCTCGTCGAAGAACCAGCGCTGAATCGGCGTGAGTATCTGCTCGCCGCTCACCGGCCCCTGTGGCGCCAGCGGTGCAGCCTGAACCTTGACCACTGCGGCCAGTGCCTGCAGCGTCTGTTGCTGGAACAGATCACGCGGTTGCAGGCTCAGGCCGGCACGCCGGGCCCGGCTGACCACCTGAATCGAAATGATCGAGTCGCCGCCCAGCTCAAAGAAATTGTCCTGACGGCCGACCTGCTCGATGCCCAGCACGTCCTGCCAGATCTGCGCCAGCGCTTGTTCATGTTCTGTGCAAGGTGCCTCGAACGCACGCTGGCTGACTGGCAGGGTCGGTGCCGGCAAGCGCTTGCGTTCGAGTTTGCCATTGGGGCTGAGTGGCATCTGCTCGATCAGCACGGTCTGCGCCGGCACCATGTAGTCCGGCAGGCTCGCGAGCAAATGGGTTTTCAGGGTTTCGCGCCAGGCATTCTGCCGGGCGATATCGGCCTGCGGCAGCGCCCGATCCTGCGGCACCACGTACGCCACCAGTTGCTTGCCGCTCGGCCCGTCCAGCGCCAGCACCACCGCGTCCTGCACCTCGGCGTGTGCTTGCAGGCGCGCCTCGATTTCGCCCAGCTCGATCCGCAGACCGCGAATCTTCACCTGGTGGTCGATGCGGCCACAGTATTCGATGGCGCCGTCGGCGCGATAACGCGCCAGGTCGCCAGTGCGGTACAGACGCTCGCCGCTGCCAAACGGGTCGACTACAAAACGCTCGGCGGTCAACGCGCCACGACGGTGATACCCACGGGCCAGACCGATACCGCCCAGGTACAACTCACCCACCGCGCCCAGCGGCAACGGCTGCAATTCGCTGTCGAGGATGCAGGTGCGCAGGTTGGCGATCGGCCGACCGATCGGCACGCTGTCGCGGCCCTCTTCCACACACGTCCAGTGGGTCACGTCGATTGCCGCTTCGGTCGGGCCATACAGGTTGTACAGATTGGCTTGCGGCAGGTTGCGCAGGGTCTGACGCTGCAACTCCATCGGCAACGCTTCGCCGCTGCAGATGATCCGCGTCAGCGAGGTGCACGCCAGCGACTCCTCGGCGCTGATGAATGCCGAGAGCATCGACGGTACGAAGTGCAGCGTGGTGATCGACTGCTCGACAATCAGCGCGGCGAGACGCTGCGGGTCGCGATGCTCGCCGGGAGCGGCGATGACCAGTGTCGCGCCCTTCATCAGCGGCCAGAAAAACTCCCAGACCGACACGTCGAAACTGAACGGAGTCTTTTGCAGCACCCGGTCGCCCGGTTGCAGGTTGTAGGCCTGTTGCATCCATTCCAGACGATTGTGCAACGCCACATGGCGGTTGCCGGCGCCCTTGGGTTTGCCGGTGGAGCCGGAGGTGTAGATCACATAGGCCAGGTTTTCCGCCAGCGCCAGATTGGGCAAGTCGGTGTCCGGCAGTTCGCTCAGCCAGTCGGCATCCGCTTGCAGGCACAGCGTGCGCAGCGAATCCGGGGTCGGCAGTAGCGCCCGCAGCGGCTCCTGGGTCAGCAGCAACGCGATGCCGCTGTCTTCGATCATGTAGCTCAAACGGTCGCGCGGATATTCCGGGTCCAGCGGCACATAGGCGCCACCGGCCTTGAGAATCGCCAGCAGGCCGACGACCATTTCGAACGAACGCTCGCAGGCGATCCCGACGATCACCTCCGCGCCGACGCCTTGCGCCCGCAAGTGATGAGCCAGACGGTTGGCGCGGCGGTTCAGCTCGGCATAGCTCAGGCGCTGGCCCTCAAACACCAGCGCCGTGGCGTCGGGTTGCTGTGCCGCGCGCGTCTCGAAGTGCCGCTGTACGCAGACCTCGCCCGGGTACACCTGCGCGGTGTCATTGAGCTCATCGAGAATGCCCACGCGCTCGTCGGCATCCAGCAGCGGCAGTTCGGCCAGCGGGCATTGCGGGTTCGCCAGCACCCCGGCCAGCAGATTGCGCCAATGCCGGGCCAGGTGCTCGATGCGCCCGGCGTCAAACAGGTCAGTGGCGTAGGTCAGGCTGGCGAACAACTGGTCGCCCACTTCCTGAGTATCCAGTTGCAAGTCGAACTGAGTGGTCGGCGTCGTAGCGTTCAGCGCCTCGACCCGCAGGCCCGCGAGCAAGCCGCCGACCGCTGCGGCTTTGGCCTGCTGGTGATTGAACATCACCTGGAACAGCGGACTGTGGCTCATGCTGCGATCGCCCTGCAGCGCCTGCACCAGACGCTCGAACGGCAAGTCCTGATAATCCTGCGCATCCAGCGACGCGGCCCGGGTCTGCTCGAGCAATTGGCTGAAGGTTTGACGCCCGTCGACCTCGACGCGCATCACCTGGGTGTTAACGAAGAAGCCGATCAAACCACGGGTTTCGGCGCGGTTGCGGTTGCCGATCGGCACACCGATGCGCAGGTCCGACTGTCCGCTGTAGCGATAGAGCAACGCCTGAAAACTGGCCAGCAGCAACATGAACGGCGTGACATTGGCCTGCTTTGCCAGCGCCATCAGGCCAGCAGCCAGATCGGCCTCCAGGGCGAAATCCAGACGTGCGCCGCGCTGGCTCGGCTGGGCCGGACGCGGACGGTCGGTGGGCAGTTCCAGCAGCGGTTGCTCGCTGCCCAGGGTGTCGCGCCACCAGTTCAGTTGACGTTCAAGCTCTCCGGCCTCCATCCAGCGGCGTTGCCAGGCGGCATAGTCCGAATACTGGATCGGCAACGGTTCAAGCGGTGCATCATGGCCCTGACAATGGGCGGCATACAGCCGCGAGAATTCCTCGATCAGCACGCCCATCGACCAGCCGTCGGTGACGATGTGGTGCAGGGTCAGCACCAGCACGTGGTCTTCGATATCCAGTTGCAACAGGCTGACGCGCAACAGCGGGCCATGCTGCAAATCGAAAGGCCGGGCAATGTCCGCCTGCACCTGACGCATGGCGCAGGCCAGACGCTCGGCCTGTGGCTGCGCGCGCAGATCATGTTGTTCGATTGGCAACGCGGTGAACGCCGCCAGGGTTTGCAGGACCTGTCCGTCATCCTCGACGAAGCGGCTGCGCAGGCTCTGGTGCCGCTCCAGCAACACGTCGAAACTGTGTTGCAGCGCGGCAATGTTCAGCGGCCCTTGCAGGCGCAGCACGGCGGGGATGTTGTAGGCCGCGCTCTGTGGGTCGAGCTGCCAGAGAAACCACTGGCGTTGCTGCGCGTACGACAGCTCGAAGGTCGTTTGCGGCTCGGCGGCGGGCGGAATCGGCAACTGGCCGAAGCTCACGCCCTGCTCTTGCATGCGTTGCAGAAATTCGCGGCGCTTGTCGGCCGGCAATGCGGCAAAACGGGTGGCGATGCGCCAGGCGGTGGTGTGTTCCATCAGTTGATCTCCATCTCGTCGAGAAGCGACTCAAGCGCATCCAGACGTGCATCGTTGTCAGTCGGGGCGAGTTGCCCGGCCATGGCGGCATAAGCCTGAAGGTCGCTGGATTCGAACAGCGCACGCAGCGCCAGCTCGATGCCCAGTTCCAGCTCCACACGGGCGCTGGCCTGGGCGGCGAGCAGCGAGTGCCCGCCCAATTCAAAGAAGTTGTCGCGCCGCCCGACCTGCGCCACGCCCAGCACATCGGCCCAGATCGCCGCCAGTTGCCGTTCGAGTTCGCCTTCGGGGGCTTCATAAGGGCGCTGCAGGGCCTGAGCATCGGGCAGCGGCAAGGCCTTGCGGTCGAGCTTGCCGTTGCTGGTCAGCGGCAAGGCATCGAGCAGCAGCCAATGGCTCGGCACCATGTAGTCCGGCAAATCGACCTTGAGCGCAGCCCGCAGGTGGTCGCGCCAGGCAATCGGGTCCGCCGGGGCTTGCTCGGCGACCACGTAGGCACACAACTGCGGCCCGCCCTCGTCGTCGTGCACGCTCAATACCGCGTGACGCACGCCGGGTTGCGCCAACAGCGCCGCCTCGATTTCTCCCAGTTCGATGCGGAAGCCACGGATCTTCACCTGTTGGTCGATACGCCCCAGGTAGTCGATGCTGCCGTCGTGACGCTGGCGCGCCAGGTCGCCGCTGCGATAGAGCCGCTGCGACGCGTCAAACGGACTCGGCACGAAGCGCTCGGCGGTCAGCTCGAAACGCCCGTGGTAACCGCGCGCCAGACCGGCCCCGGCGATGTACAACTCACCCGCCACCCCCACCGGCACCGGTTGCAACTGGCTGTCGAGCAAGTACCAGCGCAGGTCGCGAATCGGCAGGCCGATCGGGCTCTGCGCCTTGCCGTCGAGGTCCGCCAGACGGATCGCGCGGTAAGTCACGTGCACCGTGGTTTCGGTGATGCCATACATGTTGACCAGCGTCGGCTGCTGATCGCCGAAGCGCTCAAACCAGGGTCGCAGGCTCGCCACTTCCAGCGCTTCGCCACCAAAAATCACCTGGCGCAGCGCCAGGTGGCGCGGGCTGGCGCAGGCAATCGGCAGCAGTTGGCGGAACGCGGTCGGCGTCTGGTTCAACACTGTCACGCCTTCGTCGCACAGCAGGCGATGGAACTCCTGCGGCTCGCGGCTGATGTAGTACGGCACGATCACCAGGCGCCCGCCGGTGCACAGCGAACCGAACAGTTCCCACACCGAGAAATCGAACGCGTAGGAATGGAACAGGGTCCAGACATCATCCGGGCCGAAGTTGAATTCACTGGCGGTCGCGCTCAACAGGCGCCCGACGTTGGCATGGCTAAGCAACGCACCTTTCGGCCGGCCGGTGGAACCCGAGGTGTAGATCACATACGCGAGGTTGTCCGGGCGGCTCAGGCTCGGCAAATCCTCAGCGCTGTAGGCGTCCAGCGCCAGCGTATCGAGGCTCAGCACCTGTACGTGTTCACGCGCCGGCAGGCCATCGAGCAAATGTTGCTGAGTCAGCAGCAAGGCGATGCCGCTGTCTTCGATCATGTAGCTCAGGCGCTCCACCGGGTATTGCGGATCGAGCGGCACGTAGGCGCCACCGGCCTTGAGGATCGCCAGCAGACCGACCACCAGCGGCAGCGCACGCTCGGTGGCGATGCCGACCCGCACTTCCGGGCCGACGCCCTGCTCGCGCAACTTGCGCGCCAGACGGTTGGCCTGGGCATTGAGCGCGGCATAGCTCAGGCGCTCGCCTTCGTAGACCAGCGCAATCGCCTGCGGACGCAGCGCCACCTGGGCTTCGAACAACTGATGCAAGGTGGGCGACGGCGGTTGCAGATCGAACACCGGGTTCCATTCAGCGATCAACGCCTGACGCTGAGCGCTGTGCAGCAATGGCAGCTCGGCCACCCGTTGCTGCGGGTCTGCCGCCACGGCGCGCAGCAGGTTCAGCCACTGCTCGGCGAAGCGCTGCATCGAGGCCGGGTCGTACACATCGGTGGCGTAGGTCAGGCTCGCGTCCAGCGTATCGCCCTGCTCCTGCGTATCGAGGACCAGATCGAACTGCGTGGTGGTTTGCTGCCAGTGCAAACGCTCGACCTGCAAGTCGGCGACGCTACGCTCGACGCTGGCGCCCAGTTGCTGCTGATGGTTGAACAACACCTGGAACAACGGGCTGTGATTGAGGCTGCGCTCCGGCTGCAAGGCATCGACCAGTTGCTCGAACGGCAGGTCCTGATTGGCCTGCGCGTGCAACGCCAACTGTTTGATCTGTTGCAGCAGGCTGCTGAAGGACTGCTGGCCGTCGATCTCGGCACGCAGCACTTGGGTGTTGATGAAGAAGCCGATCAGGCCTTCGGTTTCCAGGCGCGAACGGCCCGCACTCGGCACGCCGACATTGATCGCCGCTTGCCCGCTCTGGCGGTGCAACAAGGTGTGCAGGCTCGCCAGCAGCAACATGAACAAGGTCACTTGCCGGGCCTGCGCGCATTCACGCAATGCCGCCAGCAGCGGCGCGTCCACGTTCAGCAGCAGGCTGGCACCACGCTCGCTGCGACGCGCCGGGCGGCTCAATTCACTCGGCAGCTCAAGCGGTGTCTGACTGCCGGCCAGGCGCTGGCGCCACTCACCGAGCTGACGTTCGCCCTCGCCCGCTTCCAGCCAGTCGCGCTGCCAGCGTGCGTAATCGCTGTAGCTCACCGGCAGTGGCTTGAGGTCGGCGTCACGCCCCTCGACAGCCGCCTGATACAGCGCACTGAACTCGTCGACCATGATCTGCATCGACCAGCCATCAGCGGCGATGTGATGCACGGTCAGCACCAGCACATGTTCCTCGGCCCCCAGTTGCAGCAGCAACATGCGCCACAACGGGCCGTTGCGCAGGTCGAACGGCCGGGCGATTTGCGCGGCGATGGCAGCGTCGAGGGACGCCGCGTCGATCGGATGCTGATCGAGTTGCAGCGGCAACTGCGCATGCACCCGGGGCCGTGCCTGTTGCCCGTCCTGTTCGAAGGTGGTGCGCAAAGTGGCGTGGCGCGCCTGCAATTGCTCGAACGCCAGGCGCAGTGCCGGCTGATCCAGCCGCCCCTTGAGGCGCAGCGCCGCCGGAATGTTGTACGCCGGGCTGTGCGGATCCAGTTGCCAGACAATCCACTGCCGCTGCTGAGCGTAGGACAGTACCGCTGGTTGGTCGCCGGCAGCGGCCTGCAACAGCGGTTGGGCGTGACCACCGGCCTGGGCCGCGCGCTCGGCAAAACCGGCCAGACTGGCCGCCGAGAACAGGCTGCTGACCGGCAACTCCAGTTGCAGTTGCTGACGCACCCGCGAGATCACTTGCAGCACCAGCAGCGAATGGCCGCCCAGTTCGAAGAAGTTGTCGTCGCGCCCTACGCGCTCGACGTGCAGCACCTCTTGCCAGATCTGCGCCAGTTGCGTTTCCAGCCCTTGTACCGGCGCCACAAACTCGCGCTGGCCGGCACTGCCGACAACACGCGGCAAGGCGCTGCGATCGAGTTTGCCGTTGTTGTTCAGCGGCAAGGCGGCCATCAGCACCAGATGGCTCGGCACCATGTAATCCGGCAGCGACTGACGCAGGGCGGCGTCGAGGGCTTGGCGATAACTCGCCTCGTCGCCAACCGCGTCGTTGGCCACGACGTAAGCCACCAGTTGCGTACCGTCCTGAGCAATGACCGCCGCCTCGCGCACCTCGGCACGCGCTTGCAGGCAGGCTTCGATCTCACCCATCTCGATGCGCAAACCGCGAATCTTCACCTGGTGGTCGATACGCCCGACGTATTCCAGCTCGGCGTTTGCGTTGTAGCGCGCCAGATCACCGCTGCGGTACAGACGTGCGCCGGGTTCAACGGCAAACGGGTCTGGCAGGAAGCGTTCGGCGGTCAGTGCCGGACGGTCGAAATAACGTTGCGCCAGACAGGCCGGCGCGCCGATGCACAGCTCACCGACGCCACCGGCCGGCAGCAACTGCCCGGCACTGTCGAGCACATACAGCGAGCGTCCGGGAATGGCGCGGCCGATCGGCACGCCGAAGCTGTCGCTGGCATCGTCCAGGCGACAGTCATGCACGCTGGACACCACCGTGGCCTCGGTTGGCCCGTAGGTGTTGAGCAGGCGCACATGGCCCTGACCCGCCTGATGCCAGAGACGCAAGCCCTCGACGGACATCGCCTCGCCACCGACGTGCACCTGACGCAACGAACCCAATGTGCCGATCGCACCGCTGGCGCATTCACGGGCCAGCAGGTACCAATAGGCCGCCGGCAAGTCGGCCACGGTGACGCCATGACGGACGATTTCGGCCGCCAGGCGTCCGGCATCCCACAGCGCATCGCCGCGCATGATCAGTGCGCCGCCGACACACAGCGCCGGGAAGCACTGCTCGACGAATCCATCGAAACTGAAGGTCGCGAACTGCAGCACGCGGTCTGCTGCCGACAGCCGCGAATACTCGGCGGCGCTCTGACAGAACTCGCGCAGCGCGCCATGGGCAATCGCCACGCCCTTGGGTAGACCGGTGGAACCGGAGGTGTAAATCACATAGGCCAGATCCTGCGCGTCGGCCTGCGTCAGCGGGTCGTGTTCGGCAAAACCGGCGCTGTCATCCAGCACCAGGCGCACCACCGACGGCAACGGCAGATCCTGCAGCAGACCGGACTCGCACAGCAGCACGTCGAGGCGGCTGTCGTCGATCATGTAGCGCAGGCGCTCGGCCGGGTATTTCGGGTCCAGCGGCACATACGCCGCGCCGCTTTTGAGCACCGCCAGCAGGCTGACGATCAATTGCGGGCCACGGTTCAACGCCAGGCCAACCCGGGTACCCGGGCCGGCACCGTGGGCGATCAGGCGATGGGCCAGACGATTGGCCTGAGCATTGAGCTGGCCGTAGCTCAGGGTCTGGCCGTCAACCGCCAGCGCCAGTGCATCGGGGGTGGCCGCCGCGTGAGCGGCGATCTGTTCGTGGGCCAGACGCGGGTCCTGCAACACCACCGCCGGCGTTCGGCTCACCGCCAGCAACGGCGCCCGGGCCTGGGTATCAAGCAACTCCAGCGACCCCAAAGCCGCATCGGCGCCAGCGGCCATTTGCGTCAGCAAGTGATGCAGGTTGGCCGACAACGTTGCCACTTGCCCGGCACTGAAACGTGCGGTGTCGTAGCTGAAGTCGAGCGTCAGGGTCGCGCCGATTTCGACGCCGAGGGTCAACGGATAGTGGGTGCGTTCATGGTTATGCAGATTGCTGAACGACAGCCCTGCCGGTGCGCCCTGCTTCAACGCCTCGGCCACCGGGAAATTTTCGAACACCAGCAGGCTGTCGAACAGCGCGCTGCCCTGCTGACCGGCCCAGCCTTGAATGTCATACAGCGGCACGTGCTCGAAATCGCGCATCGCCAGGTTCTGGCCCTGCAAGTCGCCGAGCCACTGGCTCACGGTCTGCTGCGGATTGGGCGCACAAACCAGGGGCAAGGTGTTGATGAACAGGCCCAGCTGCGCTTCGATCCCCGCCAGCGGTGCCGAACGCCCGGCCACCGTGGCGCCGAACGCCACGCAATCCTGGCCGGTGTAGCGTTGCAGCAACAGGCCCCAGGCACCTTGCAGGACGGTGTTGAGCGTCACCTTCTGCTGACGGGCGAACTCGCCAAGACGCAGGGTCGTGTGGCCGTCGAGCACCACCCGATGCTCCGCGCTGCCCTCGCCCGCCACCGGCGCACGCAAGGCGTCAGCCAGCAACGTCGGCGCTTGCAGCGGTGCCAGTGCAGCTTTCCAGAACTGCTCGCCGGCGCTGGCCGACTGCGCCTGCAACCACGCCAGGTAATCGCGGTATTGCCCGACCGGCGCCGCCAGCGCCTGTCCGGCGCTGTAGTGTTCGATCACTTCGGCAAGCAACTGCGCGTTGCTCCAGCCGTCCATCAGAATATGGTGGCTGGTGTAGATCAGGTGCCAGTCAGCGGCACCGCTGCGCACCAGTTTCAAACGCAGCAGCGGCGCGCAGTCGAGGGCGAAACCCTGAGCCCGTTCGGCAGCGGCCAGGGCGTCGGTATCGGTCGCTGGCAGGACGTCCAGCGGCAAGCTCACTTCGCGCACGATCGCCTGATGTGCCGCGTCGAGGCCGTGCCAGTGGAAGCTGCTGCGCAGGATCTGATGCCGCTCCAGCGCCGCCTGCCAGGACTGGGCAAAACGTTGTGGATCGAGGCCATGAATGTCTAGGCGCAACTGGCTGATGTAGGCGCCGGCTTCGGGCTCGTACAAGGTGTGGAAGAGCATGCCCTGCTGCATCGGCGACAGCGGATACAGGTCTTCGAGTTGCCCGGCCGGCAGCGGCAGCGCATCGAGTTGCGCCTGGCTTACTTGAGCCAGCGGGAAGTCCGACGGCGTTGCCTGCGGCGTGTCGATGGCGCAGCAGTGCTCGATCACTGCATCCAGCTCGCTCGCGTACTCATCGGCAAGGCGCTGCACGGTCGCACGATCGAACATCTGGCTGCTGAAACCCCAGGTCATCGACAGCTCGCCGCCGTACACCTGACCCTCGACGGTCAGCCAGTTGCCGAGCGGCGCCGACGGGTCCTGAGCGACACCGCCGCCTTCGCTGGAAGGCACGAACAGCGCCGCCTCGTCGAACTGACGATCGAACTGCCCGAGGTAGTTGAAGGTGATGCGCGGCTGGACCTGAGCGGCCAGCGTCGCGGCGGTCTGCGCATCGCCCAGATAACGCAGCGCGCCGTAGCTCAGACCTTTGTCCGGCACCGCACGCAATTGCTCCTTGATGGTTTTGATCGACGCGCCGAGGGCGTCCGTCGGCACCAGATTGACCGGGAACAGGCTGGTGAACCAGCCGAGGGTACGGGTCAGATCGATGTCGTCGAACAGGTCTTCGCGGCCATGGCCCTCCAGTTGAATCAGGCTGCCGGCCTGACCGCTCCAGCGGCAGATCACCCGGGCCAGCGCCGTCAGCAACAGGTCGTTGACCTGAGTGCGATAAGCCGCCGGGGCCTGCTGCAACAATTTGCGTGTCTGCCCGGCGCTGAATTTCAGCTCGATTTTCTGCTCGTGGCGGTTTTCCAGCGAACCGTGAGGCCGCTCGCAAGGCAAGTCGTTCTGCGCGGCATCGCGCAATTGCGTCTGCCAGTAATCGAGGCTGCAGGCGAAGCTCGGCAGGTGTCCTTGCAGGCGTGCGACCCAGTGCTGGTAAGCGCTGGTCTTGTCCGGCAAGGCGATGGCCGTGCCGCTCAGGGCCTGGGCATAAGCTTGCTGCAAATCTTCCAGCAGCACTCGCCACGAAACGCCGTCGATCACCAAGTGATGAGCGACCAGCAGCAAGCGCTGACTGCCGTCGGCGAGATCCACCAGCAGTGCGCGCACTAGCGGTCCCCGGGCCAGGTCCAGACTGCGCTGGGCTTCGTCGCACAACGCCTTGAGGTCTTGCGCCGACGCGGCATTGCGCTGCCACAACACCGATTCGTCGGACAGCGCCGCGTAGGCTTGCTGCCAGCCATCGGCACTCAAGGTGTAGCGCAGGCGCAAGCCGTCGTGATGGTTGATCAGTTGCTTGAGTGCACGGTCCAGCGCCTGGGCATTCATCGCTTGCTGCGGCACCAGCAGCAACGACTGGTTCCAGTGCTGACGCTGAGCAATGTCCTGGTCGAAAAACCAGCGCTGTACCGGCGCCAGCAGCACCGCACCGACGGCCGGTCCCTGGTCGATCAGGCTCTGCTCACCCTGCCGGGCGACCTGCGCCAGACTGCGGATGGTCTGGTACTGGAACAGTTCTTTGGGGCTGAGCACGATCCCGGCCTGGCGCGCCCGGCTGACCACTTGCATCGACACGATCGAGTCGCCGCCCAGCTCGAAGAAGTTGTCTTCCAGGCCGACGTTTTCAATTGACAGCACCTCCTGCCAAATCGCGGCCAGGGCTTTTTCCATGACGCTGCGCGGCACTACGTGTTCGCGCTGCTGCTGACGCCCATCGACCGCCGGCAAGGCCTTGCGGTCGAGCTTGCCGTTGGGAGTCAGCGGCAGGTGTTCGAGGAACAGCAGGTACGCCGGCACCATGTAATCCGGCAGATGCTGACGCAGTGCAGCTTTCAGCGTTTCGCGCAGGCGCGCCTGCGCATCAGCGTCTGCCGCCAGCACTGTGGCGTCAGCGGGCACGATGTACGCCACCAGTTGCTGTCCACTGGCGCCTTCCTGCGCCAGCACCGCCAGCTCGCGCACGGTGTCCTGCTGCAATAGCCGGGCTTCGATTTCGCCCAGCTCGATGCGGAAACCGCGCACCTTGACCTGATGGTCGATACGCCCGACATATTGCAGTGCGCCATCCACCTGATAACGGGTCAGGTCACCGCTGCGATACAGCCGCTCGCCGGTGCTGGAAAACGGGTTCGGCACGTACTTTTCGGCGGTCATCGCCGCACGTCCCAGGTAGCCCCGGGTGATGCCGGCGCCGGCCAGATACAGTTCAGCGGCGACCCCTTGTGGCACCGGTTGCAGATCGGCGTCCAGCAGGTAGCTGGCGGTGCCGGTCAAAGGCCGGCCGATGCTCGCCACTCCACCCGCCTCACGGCGGGTCCAGGTGGAGTAAGTGGTGTCTTCCGATGGGCCGTACAGATCAAAGACCTGCTCGACGGCGGTCTGCTGATACAACGCATCGACCAGGCTCTGCTTCAACGGTTCGCCCGCAAGATTGATGGTGCGCACGCTCGAAGCGATGGCCCCGTCGCGCAGCAAGGCATTGATCGCCGACGGCACAGTGTTGATCAGACGCACCTGATTGCGCGCCGGCAGGTGCGGCAACTCAAGGGCGTTACGCGCGATGATCAGCGAGCCACCGTTGGCCAGGGTGACGAACAGCTCCCACACCGACAGGTCGAAGCACACCGAGGTCGAGGCCAATACACCTTGAATGTCATCGCCGCTGTAGACGCTGCGCGACCAGTCGATCAGCGCTTGCACGTTGCGGTGCGCGATGGCCACGCCTTTCGGCTTGCCGGTCGAGCCGGAGGTGTAAATCACATACGCCAGGTTGTCCGCGGTCACCGAAGTCACGGGCGCCTGGCGTGGGTACGTCGCCAGTTCGCCAGCGATGCAGTCGAGCAGCAACAGCTGCGTGTCGGTGCCGACCACGAGCGTTTGCGCGATGGCCTGCTCCGTCAGCAACACCCGCGCACGGCTGTCTTCGAGCATGTAGGCGACGCGGTCGGCCGGGTAGTCCGGGTCCAGTGGCACATAGGCGCCACCGGCCTTGAGCACGGCGAGCAAGGCGACCAGCAAATGGTCGGAGCGCTGCATGGCGACCCCGACCCGCACTTCAGGGCCGACGCCGCACTCGATCAATTTGTGCGCCAGACGATTGGCCCGTGCGTCGATATCGGCGTAGCTGAATGCCTGCTCGCCAAAGGTCACCGCCAGCGCCTGCGGCTGCCGGGCGACCTGCTGCTCGATCAACTCATGAATGCACGAGGCTGCAGCGATATCGGCCGGCATGCGGTTCCAGTCGCAGACGATCTGTTGATATTCGGCGTGTTCCAGCATCGGCAGATCGCTGATGCGCTGGCGACTGTCCTGGACCATGCCGCGCAACAGGTTGAGCCAGTGCTGCGCCATGCGCTCGATGGTCTGCGGGTCGAACAGATCGTTGGCGTAGGTCAGCGCGGCGTGCAGGGTGCCGGCCTTTTCATAGGTGTCCAGGGTCAGATCGAACTGGGTGGTGCGGCCCTGCCACTCGATCACGCCCAGCTCCAGCCCGGAAGCGGTGCTGACCGCGGTGATGTCAGCGACTTGCGGCTGATGGTTGTACATCACCTGGAACAGCGGCGTGTGGCTGAGGCTGCGTTCCAGTTTCAAGGCTTCGACCAGACGCTCGAACGGCAGGTCCTGATGGGCCTGGGCGCCAAGCGCGGTTTCCTTGATCGCGCGCAGCAGGTCATCGACCCGGGTCTGCCCGTCCAGTTGGGTGCGCAGCACCTGAGTATTGACGAAGAAGCCGATCAGCCCCTCGATTTCGCTGCGGTTACGGTTGGCAATCGGCACGCCGACGCGGATGTCGGCCTGCCCGGTGTAACGATGCAGCAGCACGTTGAACGCGCCGAGCAGCAACATGAACAAGGTGATGCCATGCTGCTGGGCGGTGCCGCGCAACTGCTCGGCCAACGCACCGTCGATGGCGAATGGGAAACGGGTGCCGCGATAGCTCGGCATCGCCGGACGCGGGTGGTCGGTGGGCAATTCCAGCACCGGGTGTTCATCACCCAATTGCGCCTGCCAGTAATCGAGCTGTCGTGCCTGCTCCCCCGCTTCCAGCCAACGGCGCTGCCACAGGGCGTAGTCGCTGTACTGGATCGGCAGCGCCGCCAGTTGCACCGGTTGGCCGGCGTCGAACGCGTCGTAGCAACGGATGAACTCGTCGATCAGCACGTTCATCGACCAACCGTCGGACACGATGTGATGCAGGGTCAGCAACAGCACATGCTCTTGCGGGTCGAGCTTGAGCAGCTTGATCCGCAGCAACGGCCCCACGGCCAGATCGAACGGCAGCAGCGACTGCTGCTGAGCCGCGTCGGCCACGGCGAGTTCACGTTCGGCCGGGCTCAACCCAGTGAAATCCACCGACTCGATCAGCAGCGGCTTCGACGCCGGCACCTGCAGCAGGCTGTCGTCGCCCTGGCGCTGGAACACTGTGCGCAGGGTTTCGTGACGCTCGACCAGATGGGCGAACGCTTGCTCCAGCGCCGCCAGGTTCAAAGGCCCGGTCAGGCGCACCGCGCCCGGCAGGTTATAGGCGCCGCTGTGCGGGTCGAGCTGCCAGAGAAACCACATGCGTTGCTGCGCGTAGGACAGCGCCTGCCGGTCATCGGCCTCGACTCCCCGAGGGATCGGAAAACGGGCGAAATCCACGCCCTCCTTGTGCAAGGCCGCGAGGAACATCTGGCGCTTTTCCAGGGGCAACCCGATAAACCGGCAAGCAAGTTTCAAGGAGTCTTCAGCATTCATTTCTCAGCATCCGGATCAGTAGGCAGGAAGCACAAAGGCACGTCGTCCCTATAAAACGAATGCAGACCGGAAAAATTAGCGAATGAGAACAAC
>Ga0157373_10000374_pt1 | contig 35786 bp, 39 predicted proteins | sample C65metaG_FD_113460 | JGI IMG/M metagenome (GOLD analysis project Ga0157373, IMG submission 113460) | Corn rhizosphere microbial communities from Kellogg Biological Station, Michigan, USA - C6-5 metaG | ecosystem: Host-associated > Plants > Roots > Rhizosphere > Soil | place: USA: Michigan... | reverse complement strand
CGCTCCGGGATCGATCCGGGCGCAGCGCCTACGGTTTGCTTCGCTGCACCTCCTCTCGCTGTGTTTGGCTTCGCCAAACGGTCGCTGCGCTCCCACCCCCGGATCAATCCCTCCACTCAGCCTGCCGAAGGGGCCAGCACGGCAAGATCAAGAGCTGCAGCCGAGCTAACGCTCATCCTGTGGAGTGGTGAAGAGAGCGGGGTGGGTGCGGCTTTTGATTTGCTTCCGAATTTGAGTGCAGCTCGGTATTTCAAGTCGGTGTATTTCCCGCAATCACCTCGGTCAGTTCCCTCTCCCTCCGGGAGAGGGTTAGGGTGAAGGGCTTTTGATCTGCTTCTGGATTTGAGTTCGGCTCGGTATTTCACGTCGGCGTAACTCTGGCAATCACCTCGGTCAGTTCCCTCTCCCTCCGGGAGAGGGTTAGGGTGAGGGGGCTTTTGATCTGCTTCTGGATTTGAGTTCAGCTCGGTATTTCACGTCGGCGTAACTCTGGCAATCACCTCGGTCAGTTCCTTCTCCCTCCGGGAGAGGGTTAGGGTGAGGGGCTTTTGATCTGGGCTATGCAGTCGGTTGTTGTAAGATGCGGCATCTTCAACCTTGCGAGCAGCGAAAATGGATTCTCACTCGATATTGACCTTCACTCTGGTCGCCGCAATTGCCATCGCCAGTCCGGGGCCGGCGACGCTGATGGCGATCAACAATAGCCTTGCTCACGGGCAGCGCAGCACGATCTGGTCGTCGCTGGGCAATGCCAGTGGGCTGTTCTGTTTGTCGGCGGCGGCGATGTTGGGGTTGGGGGCGTTGTTGGCCAGTTCTGAAGTGCTGTTTAACGCGGTGAAGATCATCGGGGCCGGGTATCTGTTCTACCTCGGGGTCAAGCAATTGTTCAAAAAGGGGCCGATGCTGCCGGATGGGATTGAAGGTGAGGCGGGCAGGGTGCGACCGACTCGCGGCAAGCTGTACAAGTCGGCGTTCCTGACGGCGGTGACCAATCCCAAGGCGACGATGTTTTTTACTGCGTTGTTTCCGCAGTTCATTGATCAGGGCGCGGCGTTGCTGCCGCAGTTTCTGATCCTGACCTCGATCTTCATGGCGTTGTCAGTGTCGTCACTGAGTGTGTACGCCGCGCTGGCTTCGCGCGCGAAGGGCGTGCTGACCCGTCCGGCGTTGTCCCGTTGGGTCAGTCGTGTGGTCGGTTCGACCTTTATCGGTTTTGGCGCGGCGATTCTGACAATGCGGCGGCAGGCGGCTTAAAGCCATTTGTACCGGGCCGGGAGTCTCGCCACGAAGCAGGTTCCCGACTCGGCGCTTGAGGTCACGCTCAAGGTACCGTTGTGCGCCATCGCGATCTGCGAAGCGATATACAGCCCCAGCCCTAAACCCTCGCAACGTTGCCCGGCCTCGGCGCGGGAGAACGGTTCAAACAGCAGTGGCAGCAGTTGCGCTGGAATCGGTGTGCCCTGGTTGGTCAGGGAGATCACGATCTCGTCATTTTCCGCATACGCCTTGAGGACGATTGGCGCGCTGTTCGAGCCATGGGTGGCCGCGTTGCCCAGCAGATTGGAAAGCAATTGGCTGATGCGCAGCGCATCGCAATAAATGCCCGCCGGCACATCCAGTTCATGGATAAACACCGCTTGGGGATGGGACGCTTGTACCTCGGCGAGGGTCAATTGCAAGGTGTGCTGCAAGTCGTCCACTAACTTGCGCTGCACCGGAATCCCGCCACCCAGACGTCCTCGGGCAAAGTCGAGGATGTTTTCGATCAACACCCCCATGCGCACCGAACTGTTGCGAATCGCCGCAATCAGGTTGAGCGAACGTTTGTCTTCGGTTTTGCTTTCCAGCAAGTCAGCGCTCATGCGCACCGCGCTCAGTGGTGTGCGCAAGTCGTGGCCGAGAACGGCGATGAATTGCTCGCGCAGGCGCCCGAGTTCATTGGCGTTGTTCAGCTCGATTCGGGTCGCTTCCAGATGGCGTTGGGTGTCCAGGTTCATGGCGATCAATTGAGCGAACAGGGTCAGTGTTTTGGTGATGGCCGGTTCGTCGATATTGGCCGGGACCGAGTCGATGGCGCACAGCGTACCGAAGAAGTCGCCATTGGCTTTGACGATGGGAATGGAGATGTAGCTTTCCAGCCCATAGGTTTTCGGCGTGTGGTGCAGCGAAAAAACCGGGTGCGCACTGGCGTGCCCGAAGATCACCGGCTGCTTATGCTGGCGGATCTCGTGGCAGATGGTCGATTCAAGTACCAGTTCGCCACCGGGTTTGAGTCCGAAATCAATGGAGTCATCGACAGCGCATGCCACCCAGTTGCTTTCAGTGACCCGCGCGACTGCGGCGAAACGCATGCCAGTGAGGTGTTTGACCATGCTCAGGATGACTGGCACCGCGTCAATGCTGCGGATCGCGTCAATGTCAGGGGTAAAGGCCGGATTGGTCATGGCGCGATGCTTCGTGAAGAGTTCGCTCAGAGACTAACGGTTAATACTGCTCATGACTAATGAAGAGACCAGAAAGTACAAGGGCGCCGTAGCTTTCCCCGGCGCCCTTGCTTGTTGCTGATCAGAAGGTCAGCGACTCAGAACTTGTACTTCGCCGTCAGCATATAGCTGCGCGGGTTGCCGTAGTTGTCGTTGGAGCCCCACGTAACATTGGAGCCAATGGCGGAGTAGTAGACGCGATCAAAGATATTGTTCGCGTTGACCTGCAGATCCAGGTGTTTGTTGACCTCGTACCCGGCCATCAGGTCGGTGACCGCATAGCCGCCCTGTTCAAGGCGGTAGCTGCCGTTATTGGCCAGAGCGACGTCGTTGTACATGCGGCTCTGCCAGTAAACGTTGCCACCCACGCGCAAATGTTGCAGCGGACCCTGGAAGCGATAGACGGTGGACACCTTGAACAGATGCTCCGGCGTGTCGGTTTCGAAGCGCTGATTGTTGTTGGCCGGATTTTCATCCTTGATGTAGTGCGCGCGGGTATAGGTATAGCCGGCGCCGACCTGCCAGTTGTCGGTCAGCGCGCCTTGCAGTTCCATGTCCACGCCCTGGCTGCGTACCTTGCCCGATGAGCCGTAGCAGGTCAGGACCGGGCAACCGAACTGATTGTCGGCCTGGGTGGCACGACCGGTCTGGTCCATCTGGAACACCGCCAGGCTGGCGTTGAGGGCGCCGTCGAAGTACTCGCCCTTGATGCCGACTTCGTAGTTTTCGCCGACGATTGGCTCGAGCACCTTGCCGCCGAGGTCCTTCTGGGTTTGCGGGGTGAAGATGTCGGTGTAGCTGGCGTACACCGAATGATGGTCGTCGAGCTTGTAGATCAGGCCGGCATAACGGGTCAGGTTACGCGTGACTTTGTAGTCGCCATCGGCCGTGCGGTCGTCGTAGTCGTACCAGTCGAGGCGGCCGCCGAGAATCAGTGTCAGCGGGTCGGCCAGGCTCAGGCGGGTGGTCAGGTAGACGGCGTCCTGAGTGGTGACGGTGCGGGTTTTGCCGTCCCGTACGAAATCAGGCTTGGGCGCGCCAATCGGCCAGGCCGTGGTGTAAGGATCGTATTCCTTGGTGGTCGCGTCATACACCCGGTTGCTGGCGCCGACCACCAGTTCGTGGCTGCGGCCGAACGCTTCGAACGGGCCACTGGCGAACACGTCGAGCGAGCGCTGCTTGTCGGTGTGATGGGATTGATAGGCCGTGGTTTCCAGCGGGCCGGCGTAACGCGACAGGTAAGTCCCGGAGAACTCGCCGTCGAGGGTCGAGGACGAGCCGGCGACGTGCAGTTTCCAGTCGTTGTCGAAACGATGCTCGACTTCGCCGAACACAGTATCGATCTGCAGCTTGCGGTTTTCCCAGTCGGTGCCCGGGTAGGTGGAGCGGGGCAGGTCGAGGTGGTGGCCGTTGGTGCCGATCGGCAGGCCGCCCCAGAAATAGTTGGTCTGTTCGTTCTGACGCGAGAAGCCGAGGGTCGCGGTGGTGCTGTCGCTGAGGTCGGCTTCACCGATGGCGTAGAACAGGCCGTGGTCGTTTTCTTCCTTGTCGCGGAAGCTGTCGGCGCCTTGATAGGAACTGACCACCCGGCCACGCAGGGTGCCGCTTTCGTTCAACGGGCTGGAGGCGTCGATCTCGCCACGGTAGTCATCCCAACTGCCGGCGGCGCCGGTGAGGGTTACACGCTGATCGGCCGTCGGGCGTTTGCGCACCAGGTTGATCGCCGCCGAAGGGTTGCCGGCGCCGGTGACCAGGCCGGTCGCACCACGGACAATTTCGACGCGGTCGAACATCGCCAGATTCGGTTGCACCGCCATCGAGAACGGCGAATAGGAGCTCGGCAGGCCGTCGTACATGATGGTGTCGATGTCGAAACCGCGCGAACTGTAAGTCTGCCGACCCGGGCCGCTGGCCTGACTGAGGAACAGTCCCGGCGTGCCTTTCACCACGTCGTTGATGCTGGTCATGTTCTGGTCGTCCATGCGCTGACGGGTGATCACCGTTACCGCTTGGGGTGTTTCGCGCATGGTCAGCGACAGCTTGGTCGCCGTCCGCATCGGGCCGGTGGTGTAGGACTGGGTGTCTTCGGTGGTGCTGCTCATCTGGGTCGCGCCGATTTCAGTCGCGTCCAGTTCCAGCGTGGCCGGCGCGGCTGTTTCAGACGTGGCAGATGTTGCCTCGTCGGCCAGCGCCGGTGTGATGCTGGCCATGCAAATGGCGAGTGCCAACAGGTTTGGTGAACGGTTTGAGCGGCGGTGTATGGTGCAAAACGACATCAATCTGCTTCCCCAAATGATACGAAAACGAATCCAGTGCGAGTGCGTGTAGGAATTATTCGCATTAGTCTGTCAGATCATTCCGGGTGAAGAAAGGCGTACGGCTCAGTTAGTTAACGAATTTTTCACAATCGGGCGGGCGCTCTACGGCGCGGGTTGGCGCAGAGTCGTGGTTTTTCGGGGGCGAGATAGAAGCAAAACGGGCCGATCTCAAACGCTTGTGATCGGCCCGCTGCTGAACGTGATGAAAGGGCTGTCAGTTCAAATCTTCAGCCTGGTGACGCTCGGGTACTTGGGTTGCTTCATCACCCCAGGTGCGATTGATGCGTTGCCCACGAATGACCGCCGGCCGCTGGGCGATGTCCTCGGCCCAGCGCTGTAAATGGGTGTACTCGTGAGCGGCGAGAAACTCGGCCGCCGAATAAACGTTGTTGCGCACCAATTGCCCGTACCACGGCCAGACTGCGATGTCAGCGATGGTGTAGCTGTCGCCGGCCAGATAGGCGCTTTCGGCCAGACGCCGGTCGAGCACGTCCAGTTGCCGCTTGGCTTCCATGGTGAAGCGGTTGATCGGGTACTCCATCTTCTCCGGCGCATAGGCATAGAAATGCCCGAAACCGCCGCCCAGGTAGGGCGCCGAGCCCATCTGCCAGAACAGCCAGTTCAAGGTTTCGGTGCGGCCCGCCGGATCCTTCGGCAGGAATGCGCCGAATTTTTCCGCCAGGTACAGCAGGATCGAACCGGATTCGAACACACGAATCGGCGGCTCAACGCTACGGTCCATTAGCGCCGGAATTTTCGAATTGGGGTTGATCTCGACAAAGCCGCTGGAGAACTGGTCACCCTCGCCAATGCGGATCAGCCACGCATCGTATTCGGCAGCGCTGTGTCCCAGCGCTAGCAGCTCTTCCAGCATAATCGTCACTTTGACGCCGTTGGGCGTTGCCAGCGAGTACAGCTGCAACGGATGCTTGCCGACCGGCAAGGTCTTGTCATGGGTCGGCCCGGCAACCGGCCGGTTGATGCTGGCGAACTGGCCACCGGACGGGGCTTCGTTTTTCCAGACCTGGGGCGGAACGTACGGTGCTTTGCTCATGTAAGGGGCCTCATCTTGGCAAGTGGAAAAAATACCTCGCTGATAATAGACAGCACACCACAGAACCCGCTTCCTGATCCAGAGTGCGATTGATCGGTCTCATCAGTCATTTCGCGCGCAGGTAGCGAATCCATTCGCTGGCTTTTCTGAAACCATAAAAACCCAGGATCGAGACGGCGATGACCGCGATCATCGGCCCGATCACACCCAGCCCTGTGGTCATCTGGGCGTAGGCCACGAGGGACAGGGCAAGCACCGCATAGCCGGCGAGGTACCTCCTGTAGGCGATCAAGAGCGTTGGCACCATCAGGACGACGAACAGATCAGTGGCGATGGTGATCAGGATTTGTGCGACCAATTGGACAGGCACGCTGCCCATGGATGCCTGAGCCATGGTTATCTCGGCGTCGTACAGAAACATCTGCAGTGAAATGACGGTGATTGCGGCCATTACCAGCGCAGCCAACGCCGCATTTTTTGAGCGTTTCATCTGATCTCCAACGGGTGAAGCAACGTCTGATAAATGAATCTTTCAGCCTCAGCGCTGCGGCCATTGATCCTTGATTTCAAACCACGGCGCCTTCGATGTTATTTCCACGTGTTGCTGTTTTTCCGTGGTGAACGTCGTGTCGAGTGTGCCCAGCGCAACCGAGATCCAGTCGTTGAATTCCCCTTGATTGCTTGCCCAGAACAGCGACGAGCCGCAGTGCGTGCAGAACTGGCGTTGTACCGATTCAGACGATTGATACGACTTCAGATGGTCAGCACCTTCCAGCAACTCCAGGTTCTGGCGCTGCACGCTGCCATAGCTGGCAAACGCCGCGCCGTGGCTTTTGCGGCATTGGCTGCAGTGGCAGTGCGAAAGCGCTTTGGGCCGTGAGCGGATCTGATATTTCACCGCGCCGCACAAGCAACTGCCCCGGAAGGTCTGAGGGGAGGGCGTGAGCATTGTTATTGGGGTTCCTGGTAAGTGATGGCTGGTTTCAAACGCTCAGGTGACGGCGCCAGAAACCCGCTGATCAGGGAAATCACCTGTTGCTGAATGACCGCACGTGGACGACCGCCCTCGCCATCAGAGCAGATGATGCTGTCGCCCGGTACATCCTCGTCGAGCATGGCCACGGCGCCAGGTTTGCAGATTGCCATGAAACTGAAGTGACTGGCGTCGCTGATCTCGACATAACGCGATGAGGTTTTTGGCAGACGTTTCGCGAGGTCGACGGACTCCAGTTCAGCGGGCAGTTCTTTCGACGGCACGCCAGCAGCGATCACCAGGATCGGCACGGGGTAGGCCGCGAGGCTGGCGTCGGTCATCCCGCGCGACAGGCCCAGATCCAGTGAAACCACGGCAGTGACGCGCTTGTCACGCCAGTCGGCGGCCAATTGAGCTTTCGCTTGCGCGGTGTTTGCAGTGTTCATTTGTTGGTAGGCGGTGCAACTGGCGAGTTGCGTGTGAACCTTGCAGTCTTCGGCAAAACGCTCGGGGTCAAAGCGCGCGCCGCCGGCTTCGAGGACCGTCCAGCCGCCGAGCGAATGGCCCACAACAGCAATTCGATCCTTCGTCACTGCGCCGAATTTTTCCGGTTGCGCCGTCACCGCATCAATGGCGCGGCTGAGGTCAACGGGGCGCTGCCACAACTGCGCCGCGGCTTGCGGGCTGCGATCACGGCTGGTGGTGCCGGGGTGGTTGACCGCTGCGACGATGTAACCCTGACGGGCCAGCGCGCTGGCCAACCACGTCTGGTTGATCCAGCTCCCGCCATTGCCGTGGGATAGCACAACCAATGGATGCTCGCCTTTGGCGGCCGGGGCGTTGAGCACCGCAGGGGCGCCGACGAATACCGGGTTGTCGCCGAACAATTGTGGTGTCGCAGCGGTGGTCGCACTCGGGTACCAGACGACCATTTCTACCGGGCGCTCATTGCGCGGATCTGCCAGCGTGGCGTACTGGAAACCAACGGGTTGGGCGTCAGCGAAGGCGTGGCTGCTCAAGCAGATCAGTAGCAGGGCACCGAGCGTTTTTTTCATTGTTGTTATCTTCCGTGATGGGCCGATTGGGCGAGGTGGACTTTGCCCGATTTCGCGCGCTTCAGCGAGCCTCTTTGAACCCAGAATCTTAAACATTTTCCATCGGCCAGCGCGTGGCCAGATGCGCTGTCAGATAATCCAGAAAGGCTTTGACCTTCGGCGTCATCGCCGCACGTTCCTGTACGCAGGCGTAGATGTCCATTGGCTGGACGACGCTGTGTTCAAACAGCGGCACCAATTGCCCGCTCGCCAGGAAAGGCGCTGCAACAAACTCCGCCAGTCGCGTGATCCCTGCACCGTGAACCGCCATTTGCGCCAGTGCATCAATGTCATCACTGATGGCGGTGGCGTTGACAGGGGCGTCGAAACGCTGCCCGTCGCGGATAAAACTCCAGCGCAGAAAACGCCCGTCCAAGGGATAACGAAAGGCCAGGCAGGCATGGTTTTGCAAATCATCCGGCGATTGCGGCCACCCGGCACGCTGAAGATAGGCCGGCGCGGCGCACATGATGAAGGGCAGCGATACGATCTTGCGTGCAACGATGCCATCCTCCAGTTGCGGCTTGATTCGAAGGCTCAGATCGATGCCGTCCTGGATGTGGTTGATCTTGCCGTTGGTGGTGGAGAGTTCGATGAGCAGGCGCGGGTGCAGTGCGCCGAAACCGGCAATCAGCGACGCCAGTACGTGGCGGCCGAACGCCGATGTCGAGGCGATACTCAGCCGACCCTGCAAATGGGTTTCATCGCTGCTGATCGAGCTTTGCGCCGATTCCAGATCCGCCGCAATCCGGCGGACTTTCTCGTAGTACACCGCGCCGTTTTCGGTGAGCGCCATGCTGCGCGTGGTACGTTGCAACAGACGCACGCCAAGGTGCGCTTCCAGCCGATTGAGCGTCTGGCTCACCGCCGCCGCGCTCACGCCCAGGGTCTTGGCGGCGCCGACAATCGAGCCGGCTTCGACCACTTTGATAAAACAGGCAATCGCCGTCAGCAGGTTCATTCATCGTCCCGTTGAGGGTTGATTCGTAAGTTCTGCTTTATAAAGTACCTGCGATTAACCGTCTAGTTGCAGCAGAAAGGCTTTGTTAACGTGCGGGCTCCCTGTCAATGGATGGAAAAGCCATATGAATCAACCGACAAGCTCTGAAGCCCTGATCATCAGCCGTCGCAAACTGTCGCCACGTGCTACGCCTTATGTGTTTGCGCTGTACATGGCGACGATCATGGCGTTCCTGATGTCGTTGGTGATCACCGCTGCCAATTCGGGCATTGATAACAACTACCTGAGTAATGCCTTGCACGCCTATAAGCTGGCGATGCCGGTGGCGTTCCTGTGCATCCTGGTCGTGCGGCCGATCGTGATCAAACTGGTGGCGTTCACGGTGCATCCGCATCGTTGAAAGCCTCCGCGTCATCAGTGGCTGTTCTACCGACTTCGCGAGCAGGCTCGCTCCCACATTTGCAACTCAATTCCCAGTGGGAGCGAGCCTGCTCGCGAATGGCCTCACCACCGATCGACAGGTCTTGTGGGGGACTCAGAAAAACAAACAAGGATCGGCCTGAGGAAACCAATCGAAACTTCGCCAACGCCCCAACTGTCCAGACCCTTACACCTCCCGGCGGATGTTCTGCCGGGGCAGCTCCATGCAGCGGAGAAAGACGAGGATCGAGATGACGATGACAGTGGGAGATTTTCTGGTTGAGCGGCTCAGCGAATGGGGCGTTACGCGGATTTTTGGCTATCCGGGTGACGGCATCAACGGCGTGTTCGGCGCGCTCAGTCGGGCCAAGGGCAAAATCGAATTCGTTCAGGCGCGGCATGAAGAAATGGCCGCGTTCATGGCCTCGGCACACGCGAAGTTCACCGGCGAGCTGGGTGTGTGCATCGCCACTTCCGGCCCCGGCGCCTCGCACCTGATCACCGGCCTCTATGACGCGCGCATGGACCACATGCCGGTGCTGGCCATTGTCGGCCAGCAGGCACGCACGGCGCTGGGCAGTCACTACCAGCAAGAGCTGGATCTGGTGTCGATGTTCAAGGATGTCGCCGGGGCATTTGTGCAGCAGGCGTCGGCGCCTTCGCAGGTGCGGCATTTGCTCGATCGCGCAGTGCGCACGGCCGTGGGCGAACGGCGGGTAACGGCGCTGATTCTGCCAAACGATTTGCAGGAATTGAAATACGAAGCACCGGCGCGCGCCCATGGCACCGCGCATTCCGGGGTGGGTTACACGAAACCCAAAGTGCTGCCTTATGACGAGGATCTGCAGCGTGCCGCCGAGGTTTTGAACGCGGGCGAGAAGGTCGCCATTCTGGTTGGCGCCGGGGCATTGCAGGCGACGGATCAAGTCATCGCCGTGGCGGAAAAACTCGGTGCCGGCGTCGCCAAAGCGCTTCTGGGCAAAGCCGTGTTGCCTGACGATCTGTCTTGGGTCACCGGCAGCATCGGCCTGCTCGGCACCGAACCGAGCTACAAACTGATGAGCGAATGCGACACTTTGCTGATGATCGGCTCAGGTTTTCCGTACTCGGAATTTCTGCCCAAGGAAGGTCAGGCGCGCGGTGTGCAGATCGATTTGCAGCCGGACATGCTCAGCCTGCGTTATCCGATGGAGGTCAATCTGGTCGGCGACTCGGCGGAAACGCTCGCCGCGTTATTGCCACTGCTCGAACAGAAAACCTCCAACAAGTGGCGCAAGAAAATCGAAGGTTGGCGCAGCAGTTGGGAGAAAACCCTCGAAAGACGAGCCATGGCCAAAGCCGACCCGGTCAACCCGCAACGGGTGGTCTATGAGCTGTCGCCGCGCCTGCCCGATGCTGCAATCATCACCAGCGACTCCGGCTCCTGCGCCAACTGGTTCGCCCGTGACCTGAAAATCCGCCGTGGCATGCAGTGCTCGTTGTCTGGTGGCCTGGCGTCCATGGGCGCCGCAGTGCCCTACGCGATTGCCGCGAAGTTTGCTTATCCCGAGCGTTCGGTGATTGCGCTGGTGGGCGATGGCGCAATGCAGATGAACAACATGGCCGAACTGATCACCGTCGCCAAATACTGGCGGCAGTGGGCGAGTCCGAAATGGATCTGTGCGGTGTTCAACAACGAGGATCTCAATCAGGTCACGTGGGAGCAGCGGGTGATGGAGGGCGATCCGAAGTTCGAAGCGTCGCAAAGTATCCCGGACGTGCCTTACCACTTGTTCGCCATTTCCATTGGCCTGAAAGGCATTTTTGTCGATCGCGAAGAAGACGTCGCCGCAGCCTGGGAAAAGGCATTGGCCTCGGAAGTGCCGGTGGTGATCGAGTTCAAGACCGACCCGAACGTGCCGCCCTTGCCGCCGCACATCAAGCTTGAGCAGGCGAAGAAATTCGCCACGACATTGCTCAAGGGCGATCCGGATGAAGCCGGGGTGATCGTGCAAACCGCCAAACAGGTGCTCGGCGCGGTGTTACCCGGGAAAAAATAACCGGTAAACGCACAGGTTTGATCGTTCCCACGCTCGGCGTGGTAATGCAGCCCGTGACGCTCCGCGTCACTGGACGCGGAGCGTCCCTTGAGGCATTCCCACGCAGAGCGTAGGAACGATCAGGCAGGAGAAACCCGGAGGTGTGCTTTTGATTTTCATCGGTTGTGCCGGCTGGAGTCTGGGGCGCGAACACTGGCCGGTATTTCCCTTGGAGGGCACGCATTTGCAGCGCTACGCCACGCGACTCAACGGCGTGGAAATCAACAGCTCGTTCTACCGTCCGCATCGCCGGCAAACCTATGAGCGTTGGGCCGATGGTGTACCGGAGGCCTTCCGGTTTTCGGTGAAAACGCCCAAACACATCACCCATGAGTTACGCCTGGCAGGTTGCGAGGCGGCGCTGGACAGGTTTCTGGCTGAATGCGGCGGTCTGGGCGAACGCTTGGGCTGCTTGCTGGTGCAGTTACCACCTTCGCTGGCGTTTGACGCCGCCATCGCCGAAACCTTTTTCACGACATTGCGCGAGCGGTTCTCCGGCGCGGTGGTGCTTGAGCCAAGGCATGAATCGTGGGTCAGCGCCGAGCCGATATTAATGACTCATCAGATCGCCCAAGCAGCAGTCGATCCTTCGCGCATCCGCCGTGATATTTCGCCAGCCGGCTGGGCGGGCACCCAGTATTGGCGCCTGCACGGCTCACCGCGCATTTACCACAGCGCCTACGATTCACCTTATCTGCAACACCTCGCACACGCCTTGCTGTCAGCGACCGCTGCAGGTGCCACGACCTGGTGCATTTTCGACAATACCGCCAGCGGCGCGGCGCTGGGCAATGCCTTGGCGCTGGCGACGCTGACGGCCGATTGGGAGCAGATATGTGCGGCCGTGAAACTCAACCCGGCGAAGAAACCCTCACCCTAGCCCTCTCCCAGAGGGAGAGGGGACTGACCGAGGTGTTTGTGCAAGTAACGCCGACTTGAAATACCGAGTTGAACGCAAGACTTGAAGAACACACAGATCGGCTCCCTTTCCCCCTCGCCCCCCTGGGGGAGAGGGCTGGGGTGAGGGGGTAGATCGAACAGACTGCCGCGATCTCCTTCAATACCACTAATTACCATCGGCCACTTTGCGCTCTATCTCATCGATCTTGCGCTGCAGCGTCTCGGCGTCCTGCTCCTTCACTCTTGTGGACGAGGGCGTGATGACTTCATCCACGGCTGCGCTGTCATCGTCCCGGTCTTCAAGATCGCGCTCGACAACGTTTACCGGTTTGCCGGACGTATCGGTGGGCGGGGCGTGCGGGGTTTTATCGTCGCTGTTCATTTTGCTGACCTCCAGTGGTGTAAACATTGGAGGCAGGCAGTGCGGCAGGCGTTCGATATTTTTGCCAGGTCATGCCGAATGGCGCCCTCCCGCGATGGAGAGGGCGCGCACGGTGTTCAATCCTTGAGAATGTCGCGATCATTGGTTTCCGGCAGGAAGAACGTGCCCAGTATCGCTGTCATCACCGCAATCACGATCGGATACCACAAGCCGTAATAGATATCCCCGGTCGCGGCGACCATGGCAAACGCCACCGTCGGCAGGAAGCCACCAAACCAGCCGTTACCGATGTGATACGGCAGCGACATCGAGGTATAGCGGATGCGGGTCGGGAACAGCTCGACCAGCCACGCGGCAATAGGGCCGTAAACCATGGTCACGTAGATCACCAGCACGGTCAGCAGGAGCAACACCATTGGGTAGTTGGTTTTCGCCGGGTCGGCTTTCTCCGGATAACCGGCTTCCTTGAGCGCGGTGCCGAGAGTCGCGGTGAACGCATCGTTGCGGGTCTTGAAGTCGGCGGCCGGCAGGGCGCTGCCTTCGAAACTCTCGACGACTTTATCGCCGATGCGCACTTGTGCGACGGTGCCCGGCTCGGCAATCACGTTCTCATACGGGATCGCCCGTTTTGCCAGCAGGGTCTTCGCCAGGTCGCAGGAACTGGTGAATTTGGCCTTCCCCACCGGGTCGAACTGGAACGAGCACTGATCCGGGTTGGCGATCACTTTGACCGGGTTCTTCTCCTGGGCGATAAACACATCAGGGTTACCGTACTGGGTCAGCGCGTGGAAGATCGGGAAGTACGTCAGCGCCGCCAGCATGCACCCGACCATGATGATCGGCTTGCGCCCGATCCGGTCGGAGAGGCTGCCGAAAATCACGAAGAACGGCGTGCCGATCAGCAGCGAACCGGCGATCAACAGGTTGGCGGTTTGCGGGTCGATCTTCAGCGTTTGCAGCAGGAAGAACAACGCGTAGAACTGCCCGGTGTACCAGACCACCGCTTGCCCGGCCGTGCCGCCAAGCAGCGACATGATCACCACTTTGAGGTTGTCCCAGCGCGCGAAGGATTCGGTCAGCGGCGCTTTCGACGCCTTGCCTTCGGCCTTCATTTTCTGGAACACCGGCGACTCGCTCAGTTGCAGGCGGATGTACACCGAAACGATCAGCAGCAGGATCGACAACAGAAACGGAATCCGCCAGCCCCAGGCTTCGAAGGCTTCAGTGCCCAGCGCCGTGCGGCAGGCGAGGATCACCAGCAGCGACAGAAACAGGCCGAGGGTCGCGGTGGTTTGAATCCACGAGGTGAAGAACCCGCGTCTGTTGCGTGGCGCGTGCTCGGCCACGTAGGTCGCGGCGCCGCCATACTCGCCGCCGAGCGCCAGGCCTTGCAGCAAGCGCAGGGTGATCAGAATGACCGGTGCGGCGACGCCGATGGTCGCGTAGCCGGGCAACAGACCGACTATCGCGGTCGACACGCCCATGATCACGATGGTGATGAGAAACGTGTGTTTGCGCCCGATCATGTCGCCGAGCCGGCCAAACACAATCGCCCCGAACGGCCGCACGGCAAACCCCGCCGCGAAGGCGAGCAGGGCGAAGATAAACGCGGTGGTTTCGTTGACACCGGCAAAGAAGTGCTTGGCGATGATCGCCGCCAGTGAACCGTAGAGATAAAAGTCGTACCACTCGAAAACCGTGCCAAGGGACGAAGCGAAGATGACCTTGCGCTCTTCCTTGGTGATGCCGCCGCTGCGCGGTGGACTGCCGGTGGACGTTGTGTAGGTTGTGGCCATGGGTGTTCTCCGTCGTGCTTATTGTTGTAGGCCGGAGTCCCCCGTTATTGCTCGTCTCACTCTGGCCTTGTGGCATATGCCGGAAGCGCTGTTGCGTGAAGCTTGCACAGTGCCGCCATCGCGCAAATGTGCAAGCTTTCCTGAAGCATAATCAGCTTCTGCCAGATATCCACTCGCCAGCCTGCGTACTAGGCCTTGACCCAGCGTTGCCGGCTCCACGCACTCAACCAGTCGACCACAAACACCAGCACCAGCATCGCCAGAATCACCGTGCTGGCTTGCGCTTCCTGAAACAGGCTGAGGCTCACATAGAGCATCTGTCCCAATCCGCCAGCGCCGACAAAGCCGAGCACGCTGGCCATGCGGATGTTGTTTTCCCAGCGGTACAGAACGTAGGCGAGCAGTTGTGGCGCAAGGTTCGGCAGGGTGCCGTAGCAGAAGGCCAGAATCGGGTTGCCGCCCTGCAAGCGAATGGCTTCGGCCGGTTGCGGTGGCGTGTTTTCCAAGGCTTCGGCGAACAAACGACCGAGCACCCCGGTGGTGTGCAGGGCGAGGGCGAGGGTACCGGCGTTCGGGCCGAGGCCGGCGGCGAGCACCATCAGCGCGGCCCAGACCAGTTCCGGTATCGCCCGCAAGGCATTGAGCAGCAGGCGCGAGGCACTTTGCAGTGGCCAGCCGAAACGCCCGGCGGCGGGCAGGGCGAGAACGATGCCGAACACAGCAGCGAGCAGGGTGCCGAGGGCCGACATCGCCAGAGTTTCCATCGAACCATGCAAGATGGCTTTCAGGTAATCCGCGCTCAAGTCCGGGCTGAGAAAACGCTGCACATACGCGCCCATCTGCTTGAGGCTGGTGGCGCTGCACACCTCACCCAGATCAAGCCCCAGATAAGCGAAAGACGCGATGACCGCCAGCGCAATACCGGCGATCAGCAGCAAGTTGATCAGCCGGTTCATGTCAGCCTCCAGCGCAGCAAGCGGCTGAGTTGGTCGGCGGCCAATACCAGCACCAGGAAGCACAGCAGAATACTGGCGACTTCACCGCCGGCGAACATGCGGATCGACAGGTCGATCTGCTGACCCAGACCTCCCGCACCGACAAACCCCATCACCACTGACGCGCGGATCGCGCATTCCCAGCGATAGACCGTGTACGAGAGCAGTTCTGACCCGACGTTGGGCAACGTGCCGTAAGCAAACGCCGCCAGACGCCCGCTGCCAGCCTGCAACAGTGCGTGCGCCGGACGCTGATCGGTCGATTCAAAAATCTCCGCATAGACTTTGCCGAGCATGCCGCTGTAGGTGATGGCGATGGCCAGCACACCGGCCGCCGGCCCCAACCCTACGGCGCGCACAAACAGCAGCGCCCAGACGATTTCCGGCACGCTGCGCAGGAAAATCAACAGTCCGCGCACCGGCCAGCGCAACAGACGCCCCAGTCGGCTCGGCACGCCACCGCGTGACGCGGCAGACAGCGACAGCGCACGACTGGCGACCAGGCCCGCCGGTATCGCCAACACCAGCGCCAGAGCCATGCCGGCGGTGGCGATGGCCAGAGTTTGCAGGGTGGCTTTGAGCAGTAACTGCAGAAACGCTTCGTCGTGCGCCGGTGGCCAGAACTGCGCGACAAAACGGCCCATTTCATTCTGGCTGTCGGGGAGCAATACGCCCAGATTCAGCTCGCTGAGCTGAATGCCCGGCCACAGCAAAGCAATCGCCAGCAACGTCAGCAGCAGACGTGGCCATGCAGCGGGATCGCGTGAATCGGCTTTCAGCATCGTGGAATCTGCACAGTCAAAGGCGCCAACGCAGCTGTCGGCGATTGCAGCTTTTCGTTGGCGTACAGCGCGTCGAGCATCTCGGGGCTGACTTGAGCGGAGGCGCTGTCGAACAGAATCTGCCCGTCGCGCAGACCGATGATTCGCGGGAAGTGCGACAGCGCCAGATCCACCGCATGCAAGCTCGCCACCAGCGTGACGTTACGTTCGCGGGCATGTCGCGAGAGGATCGACAGCGTGTGCCCGGCCATGACCGGGTCCATGGCTGACACCGGTTCGTCGGCCAAGAGGATTTCCGGCGCCTGATACAACACGCGGGCGATACCGACGCGTTGCAACTGGCCGCCAGACAATTGCTGGCAATGCGCGAATAATTTGTCGCCCAGGTCCAGTCGCGCCAACGCCGCGCGTGCACCGGCCACATCCAGCGGATGCAACAGGTTCAAAAGACTTTTACCCAGACTCCATTGGCCGAGCTTGCCGGCCAGCACCGCCGTCACCACGCGCTGACGCGGTGGCAGTGGCGGCGCCTGATGCACAAGGCCGATCCGCGCGCGCAGACGCTGACGCAGGCGGGCGGACAAGTGCCAGGCGCGTTCGCCCAGCACTTCAATCTCGCCACTGCTGGGCCGCAGGGCGGTGGCCAGCAGGTTGAGCAAACTCGATTTTCCGGCCCCGGACGGGCCAATGATGGCCACCTGTTCGCCGACGCCAATCTGCAAGTTGACACCGCGCAGGGCGTCGACTCCATTGGCGTGGCGCAGGTTGCCTTGTTTGAGGCGTAGGGTCATTTCAGCAGTTCGGCGGCGCGGGCGGCTTCCTCGATGCCCTTGTAGTTCTCGGGTTTGGTCTCGATGAAGCGGCTGGCGGCCTGCAGATCTAGAATCTTCTTCTGCTCAGGGTTGGCCGGGTCCAGATCAAGGAAGGCTTTCTTGATCTTCGCGGCCAGTGCCGGGTCGAGGGTGCCGCGCACAGTCCAGTTGTAATCGAAGTAGGTCGGGGTGGTGGCGAAGACTTTGACCTTGTTGGTGTCGACCTTGCCGGCGTCAACCAGTTTCTGCCAGACACTGGCGTTCAGCACACCGGCGTCAACCTTGCCAGCCTGCACCCAGGCCACGGTGGCGTCGTGGGCGCCGGAGTAGGCGACACGGCTGAAATAGCCCTCAGGCTTGATGTTGTCGTTTTTCAGCATGAAGTAACGCGGCATCAGGCTGCCGGAAGTCGACGACACCGAACCGAAAGCGAAGGTCTTGCCCTTCAAGTCGGCGAGGCTATGCACATTGGGGTCAGCGGTGATGAATTTGCTGGTGAACTGCGCATCCTGTTCGCGTTGTACCAACGGGATCACTGGCGTCGTTGCGTCGGTTTTCAAACGTGCCTGCACGAACGTGAAACCGCCGAGCCAGGCCATGTCGAGGCGATCGGTCGCGAGTGCTTCAACCACAGCCGGGTAGTCGGCCACCGGCACGAACTGCACCTTCATGCCCAGTTGCTGCTCCAGATAAGCACCCAGTGGTTCGAACTTGCGCAGCAGTTCGGTCGGCGCTTCATCGGGAATCGCGCTGACGCGCAAAACGTCAGCGGCTTGCACCACCAAAGTAGAAAAGGACAGGGCCAGGCCGGCGGTCAGTGCCAGTGTTCGTTTGAGCATGGAATTCTCCGTTTCGTGAGCGTCAAAAAGTGTGAAGAGCTGAACCAGTGCGCTACGTGAGGGTAGACGAATCGGCGAGGTTATACGTATTCGCACGCGTAAAGGCCAGCGCCATCAGGGCCGGAACGGTCAAAAGCGTTCGTCGAGGATTGCCGGCAGGGTGAGTTCCTTGACGTAGCTGGCCGAAGACAGACTCAGAATCATGCGCACCACCTGAACGACATCGTGAACTGGAATCAGCTGACCCTCGCCACGCTGCGCAGCCAGATCTCGCGGCGTGCTCAGCCGATCCTCGGTGTTGAGATACCCCAGATTCAGGCAAGTCACCGCCAGACGCTGATGCCGGTAGCCTTCGCGCAACGCATCGGCAATCCCGCGCAGGGCGAATTTGGAGGCGCCGAAGGCGACTTCCGGACGCCCGCTTTGCGGCAGGCCTGAAGTCGATCCGGTGAGGATGATTCTGGGATGGGGGCTTTTCAGCAGAAGCGGAAGCAAGCGTTTGATCAACAGGATTGTTGCGCTGATGTTGCAACTGACGATGGCTTGCAATTCGTCGTCCGGACTGTCGAGAAAGTCATAGGCTGGATCGAAAGCCGACTCTTCCCAGATACCGAGGTTGTAGATCAGCGTATCCAGCCCATCGTCGACGACCGCATGCTCGATGGCGTGCGCGGCTTTGGCCGGGTTCATCAGATCGGCTTCCACCCAGCGTACTGGATGCTCTGCCTCGCACACCAAACCTTCGGGACGCGTGCGGGACACACCAATCAGCGTGTCTCCCGCGTGACCCAAACCTTCGATAAAAGCTCGGCCCAAGCCTTTACTGGCACCCACCACCAAAATGTTCATCGATCCTCTCCCTGATCTGAATGCTGATGTGGGGCAGCATGCAAACAGACGACCTCTGAAATGGCAAACGAATGGGTGTGTCCGGATATTTACGGCAACCTGGCAATCACCTTGATCTCGAAATCAAACCCATACAGCCACGTCACACCAACCGCCGTCACCGTCGGATGCGGCGCCTCGCCCCAGAACTCGGTCAGCACCACATTCCAGATCGTCTCGAATTTCGACTGGGGATCAACGATGAATACGGTGACATCGACCACGTCATCGAAGCTGGCACCGGCTTCTTCAAGGATTGCATTGAGGTTAGTGAACGCCTGACGCACCTGATTTTTCAGGTCCGGCTCTGGCGTGCCGTCCTCGGTGCTGCCGACCTGTCCCGAAACAAACAGAAAACCGTTGGAGCGAATGGCGGGCGAGTAACGGTGGCGTTCGTAAAGCGTGCGGCGTGCGGATGGAAAAACAACATCGCGCTGAGTCATGGGAGTGTCTCCTTCATTTGAGTTGATGGAGCCACTGTAGGTATTTGCAGGCCAGCGATAAACGCGCAAGCTTGGCGTTCACTGTTTGTGAAATCCAAACAATCGAGGGCACACCTTGGACCGTTTTGACGCAATGCAGGCCTTCGCCCGAGTGGTCGAGGCGGGGAGTTTCACCAAAGCGGCGGAAACCTTGCACATGAGCAAGACCACCGTGACCCAACTGGTTCAGCAACTGGAGGCGCGCCTGCGGGTCAAGTTGCTCAATCGCACCACGCGCAAGGTCAACGTCACCGCCGATGGCGCGGCGTATTACCAACGCGTGATCCGCTTGCTCGCCGACCTCGATGATGCCGAAACCAGCCTGCCAGGCGCGGCGGCATCACCTTCGGGCCGGCTGCGAGTGGACGTCCCGAGTCCGCTCGCACGGTTGATTCTGGTGCCGGCCCTGCCTGAGTTTCACGCGCGCTATCCGGATATCCAGATCGACATGGGCGTCAGTGACCGTATCGTCGACATCATTGATGAGAACGTCGATTGCGTGGTGCGCGGCGGCGAACTCATGGACCTGTCGCTGATGGCACGCAAGGTCGCCGATCTGCAGTTGGGGGTGTTTGCCGCACCGCAATACCTGGCGCGCGCGGGCATCCCCGCGCACCCGAGAGACCTGGAAGACAGCCACCATCGCGTGGTCGGTTTTCTCTGGGCACGCACCGGCAAACCGGTGCCATATGCCTTGCACAACGCCACTGAAAACCTGCAAATCAAGGGACGGCACGTATTGGCAGTCGATGACGGCAACGCTTATCTCGCGGCAGGTCTGGCGGGCATGGGCGTGCTGTGGTTACCCAAATACATGTCTGCCGCCCATCAAGCGCGTGGCGAGCTGGTGCCGCTGTTCGAAGACTGGAAACTCGCGCCGATGCCGCTCTACATTGCTTATCCGCCGAACCGGCATGTCAGCCTGAAATTGCGCGTGTTCATCGATTGGGTCGTTGAGTTAATGGCGTAGAAGCATTGTGGTGCAGTTATTGCTAGCTGCTGTGCCAGTGCCGTCAAAATACCAACACAATCAGGCGACTTGAAAGCCCGTAGTGATGAGATGCATGGCTTTCAATTCTAGGAGCTTCACCCGCATGAATATGTACATCGATATCGTCGGTGCGTGCAATCTGAGCTGCCCGTCTTGCCCAATGGGCAACTCGGAAAATCTCAATTTCAAAAAAGCCATGCAGCTCGACATGTTCAAGCAGATTGTCGATAAGGCCAAGACAGAGGGCGTCGACACCATCTACCTCTATAACTGGACCGAGCCGCTGATTCATCCAAAAATTGGCGAATTTATCGAGATCATTAATGCTGCCGGCATGGGCAGCGGTATCAGCACCAACCTTAATCTCGCCAAGAATATGGAAAAGGCCCTGATGGCCGAGCCGAGTTACTTCCGTATTTCGCTCTCGGGTTTTTACCAGGAGACCTACGAAAAGGGCCATGTCGGCGGCGATATCGAAGTTGTAAAACAAAACATGATCGCCCTGCAGGAGATCAAACAGCGCCTGGGTCTGAGAACCCGTGTGGATGTTTACTATCACCGCTACCTGGATAACATCGAAGAAGAATCACTGATGCGCGCGTTCAGTGAGCGTCTGGGCTTCATCTTCACCACCGGGTATTCGGTGATGATGCCGCTGGAGAAGACACTGGCCATTGTCGAGCGTGACCCGTCTGTCACGGCTACGGACATTGACACCCTGAAACGCCTCGCATTGCCGCCGTACGACGATCTCGTCAACGTCATCCAGCAATTTCCCAAGATGGCGTGCACGCTCAAGGATGACTGGCTGGTCATCGACTGCAATGGCAACACGGTGCTTTGCTGCACGATCTTCAATCAGACCGAGTATCAGGTTGGCAAGTACCTCGACATGCCGCTTGAAGAACTGACGCGGCGTAAATCGACGCAGAAAAACTGTGTCGACATGTGCGACCGCTGCGCCAGTAAGGGCCTGCATATCTACTCGATGCATCCCAATCAGGGTGTGCTGGAGCGGCACGCGGTGAATCGCATCATCGATTTCGAGCACTTCGCCAGCCAGGGTCTCACGGTGGACAGCGAGCGTCTCGGGCGTGCGGGCGAAGTCAGCGCAGAAAACTTTGATGAAGCCCAGTACCTTCGATTGAATGACGATGTCAGGATCGCGATTTCCCAAGGATCGTTCTCCAGCGGCTATCAGCACTACGTGCTGTGTGGGCGTCTTGAGGGGCGTTTAGGCGCCGGGGTTTTCTCGGCTGTTTGAGTCAGAGATGGATTGGCGGACAACCCCCCACTGAAACTGTTCGCCATTCACCGGCGTGATTGACTCTTTGGCGGATCAAGCCAACTATCGGCGCACAACAACATGACCGATGGACCACAACTTGATCGAACGACGCCAATTCAGCGGAGGCATGAAGGGGAAAAACCTCCGCTATCTGAATGAGCAAAGCGCGGATGAAACGCGCATGACCCGCACCGGTTTTCTGCTGCTCGAACACTTTTCGCTACCGGCGTTTACCCAGGCGCTGGACACCGTTGTCACTACCAACCTGTTGCGTCCGGGGTTGTTTTCGTCGCGCACGTTTGGCTTGGGTGACGGCGAAGTCATCAGTGATCTGGGGCTGGTCATCCGCCCTGACGCACGTCTGGATTCAGCCGCGCTGGCGCAACTGGATCTGCTGGTGGTGTGTGGCGGGTATCGCACCGAGTTGCGGGCGAGTGAGGAGTTTATTCATTTGCTTCAGGTTGCAGCGGAGCGGGGCATCAGCCTCGCCGGGTTGTGGAACGGTTCGTGGTTCCTCGGCCGCGCCGGATTGCTCGACGGCTATCGCTGCGCGATCCACCCGGAACATCGCCCGGCGCTGACTGAAATCGCCAAAACCACCCATGTCAGCAGTGAGCCTTACGTGATCGACCGCGACCGGCTCACGGCATCGAGTCCGTCCGGCGCTTTCCACATGGCATTGGACTGGATCAAGAGTCTGCACGGCAAAGCCCTGGTCGAAGGGATCGAAGACATCCTCGCCTTCGAGGAATCGCGTTACCGGCGCATCAAACCAGACGAGAACATCTGCGTCAGTGCGCCGTTGCGTGAAGTGGTGAAGCTGATGGATGCCAATCTGGAAGAGCCGCTGGAGCTGGAGCAACTGGCGGTGTATGCCGGGCGTTCTCGTCGGCAGTTGGAGCGCTTGTTCAAGGAGCAACTGGGCACCACGCCGCAGCGCTATTACCTGGAACTGCGCATCACCGAAGCGCGACGGTTGTTGCAGCACACTGAGCTTTCACAAGTGGAAGTGCTGGTCGCGTGCGGCTTCGTCTCGCCAAGCCATTTCAGCAAATGCTACAGCTCATATTTCGGCTACAGACCTTCCAAAGAAAAACGCCTGGTCAAATAACCCAAGCCGTCACCCACCTGAGTTCACCTCGGTATCCCACGTCGGCGTACCTCCCCCAAACAGCCGGTCAGTTCCCTCTCCCTTTGGGAGAGGGCTAGGGTGAGGGAACTTGCAGGCGGCACCAACCGCTTCGTCACCAAAATTCACCTCGGTATCCCACGTCGGCGTAGCTCTCCCAAACACCCCGGTCAGTCCCCTCTCCCTCTGGGAGAGGGCTAGGGTGAGGGGCTTTTAAACGCTATCACCCACGCACGTTTAACTTACACGCACTGTTACGCCATAACGGCTACAACACCTTGCGCCGTTGCCTACGCGTACGCCAGAATCCGCCGGCTTACGCGCCTTGAGGCGGGCTGTATCGTTTCCCTGTCACTGCAAAACAGTGATCGGGTTTGGTAGCCCGTTTTCTAAGCGTTATGCGCCGCTATATGCAGTCTCTTTTCGGGGCTCGGTTTTTTATGGTGGCCATGCGTGGGGCTCCTTCGGGAGCGCCGGGGTTTACTCGCTTAGACCGGTCTACCAACCTGCGCAATGGTCACCACCTCGTTTGGTAGCGTGAGTGATGGCTCCTTATTTTTTGCTAAGCGAGTGTCATCTATGTTCAAAATTACGCCAAACCCGCCAGAAACCGATCCAATCCCCTACGACGCCGCACTCGAACCTCAAAACATCAAAGAGGCCACCGACCGCGCGATCAACTTCTATCTCAACCCCTCAGCGCTGAAGACCTCAGTACCCACCCGCAAGACCGGCAAGATCTACCTCATCGACCCCACAGTGGATAACGAAACCCTGCTCGTCGAAGCCACTGAAACCTTGTCCTCCGCCACTGACATGGCCCGTGAACTCGCCGATTCGATAGAACCCTCACAGCGCAAAAAGATGCTGATCCTGCAACAGGTGATCATGCTCAGCGAGCTGGTGGTCGGCCGAGTTCTGGACAACCAGCGCTTGCCGCACTAGTCGCGGAGCAGATGGGTGAGGGGGCTCGCTCCCTCATTGCACAGAAGCGTCTGTAATCGCGGCGCTTCACGCCTTCTATCAAAGAGCCGCCAACGGTTCTTGTCTGGAGTTTCAGCTGATGTCCCAGCCACCCGAACCACCGGTCACTGACCTGATATCGCCGTACGCCTCGCCCAATTCAAGAAAGCTCCACGAAGCGGCAGAGCGTGCACTCGACCATTACCTGTTGCCTGCCGCGATCATGGCCACACCCTATACGCCCAATGCTCTGTTCATGGCCAACCCGCAAGCAGACACGGAGTCGCTGCTGACCAATGCTTGCGGCTCCCTGGCGTCCGCGTCGGTCATGCTCGGTAATTTTGCCGGAATGCTGGAGGGCGCAAATCGTCATACCCTGCTGGGTATTGCGCAAGTGGTCATGTTGGGGGAGTTGGCGGTGAACAAGGCGCTGGATCTGGTTGTGCCAACCGAGTGATCGCGCACGTTAGTCGGGGTTGAGGGTGTCTGGTCGGGCGTGATCGCGAGCAGGCTCACTCCTACATTTGAAATGCGTTCCCCCTGTAGGAGTGAGCCTGCTCGCGATGGCGTCCGTTCAGGCAAAGCATCTGCAAAACGTGACCATCCCTCCACCCTCAAATAATCAAGCAGTCAGCCTGAGCGGCTGACTGCCTTTTTGTTTCTACAGGTGATCCGCATCAATCACCGCTTTGGCAAACGTCTGCGGATCCTCCTGCGGCAAGTTGTGCCCGATCCCGCCATTGATCAAGCGGAACTGATACTTGCCGGTAAAACGCTTGGCGTAATCCTCCGGCGCCGGGTGCGGCGCGCCGTTGGCATCGCCTTCGAGGGTAATGGTCGGCACGTTGATCGACGGCGCGGTAGCGAGCTTCTGTTCCAGCGCGGCGTATTTCGCTTCACCCTGAACCAGGCCTAAACGCCAGCGGTAGTTGAACACGGTGATGTCGACGTGATCGGGGTTCTCCAGCGCTTTGGCACTGCGATCGAACGTGGCGTCGTCAAATTTCCACTGCGGCGAGGCCAGTTGCCAGATCAGCTTGGCAAAGTCGTGAGTGTTTTTCTCGTAACCGGCACGACCACGGTCGGTAGCGAAGTAGAACTGATACCACCACTGCAATTCAGCCTTGGGCGGCAGCGGGTTTTGCCCGGCGGCCTGATTGCCGATCAGATAACCGCTGACCGAAACCAATGCCTTCACGCGTTCCGGCCACAGCGCCGAAACGATGTCCGCCGAACGCGCGCCCCAGTCATAACCACCGAGCACCGCTTGTTTGATCTTCAGCGCATCCATGAAGTCGATGACATCACTGGCCAGCGCCGCTGGTTGACCGTTGCGCAGGGTGTCTTTGGAGAGGAACTGCGTATCGCCATAACCGCGCGCATACGGCATCAACACCCGATAACCCTTGGCCGCGAGCAGCGGCGCGACTTCATCGTAGCTGTGAATGTCGTAGGGCCAACCGTGCAACAGGATCACCACCGGGCCGTCTGCTGGGCCGGTTTCGGCATAGGCGACGTCAAGCACGCCAGCCTTCACATGCTTGAGCGGGCCGAAGGGTGAGGGCGCGGAATAGCTGACGGCGGCCGGTTCAGTGGTTTGCGCCTGAGCGCTGCCAAAAGCGCCGAACAGCGCCACAGCCAGAATCGACAAGCCGAATGCAGTTTTGCGGGTGTGCAGTGCCATCTTCATGGTGACGTCTCCTTTGCGAGCCTTTGGCCAAGGGTTCTGAATGAACACCTGAAACCTTGAGTGCATTTGAGCGCGGAGACGTATCTGGCCTGTGTCGAAGAACGGCTTTGTTGAAAGTCGATGTGTCGCGGCGGGGGGCGTACACAGTGTGATACACGGCGGCGAAACCGACTCCCCCTGGACCTGATTCAGGCCAAAATATTAAGTCGCTGTTTTAAAACAAAAAATATTTCACTTCGCGCTTCCCAAAGCAAAAAAACCTTGGTAAATTGCGCCCCGTTCTCACAGCGAAACTAACGGAGTAGCTGGAAAGAGCAGTAGGGGCGTCGCCAAGCGGTAAGGCAGCAGGTTTTGATCCTGCCATGCGTTGGTTCGAATCCAGCCGCCCCTGCCATATTCGAAAAAAACGCCAACTTCGCAAGAAGTTGGCGTTTTTTTATGCCTGCGATTTAGCCCGGTGGTGCAGGGCAGGCGTGCGCGGCGCCGAAGCACCGCGCACGTCATCCACTCAGTGCGGTGCGCGCGGGATGGTTTTCATCAGGTCTTCGGGGCTGATGTGGCCGACCACGCTGCCCGGTTGCGGCAGGTTGAGGATGTGGCCTTTCATCTTGCCGATGATGTGCATTTCGCACGGCTTGCAATCGAACTTCAGCGTCAGCACTTCATCGCCGTGGATCAACTGCATCGGTGCAACCTTGGTGCGCACGCCGGTCACGCCTTTCGCCTGTTTCGGGCACAGGTTGAAAGAGAAGCGCAGGCAGTGCTTGGTGATCATCACCGGCACTTCGCCCGGCTCTTCGTGAGCCTCGTACGCAGCGTCGATCAGCTTCACGCCGTGACGGTGGTAGAAGTCGCGCGCCTTTTGGTTATAGACGTTGGCGAGGAAGGTCAGGTGCGAATCCGGGTACACCGGCGGCGGACTGGTTTCAGCTTTACGGCCGCCACGCGGATGAGCGGCGACACGGGCAGCGGTCAGGTTCTCGATCACTTCACGGCGCAGGGCTTTGAGCTGCGAGTTGGGGATGAAGAACGCCTGTGGCGCATCCAGCTTGACGTCGGTGGCGTGGTACTGCGTGGTGCCGAGCTGGCCGAGCAGATCGCGCAGCTGTTCGAGCGCTTGCTCAGGCTTGTTGGCCACGCCGAACGGACCGGCGAGGGTGACGCTGGCGCTGATGCCTTCTTCACTGGTGGCAGTCACTTCCAGCTGTTCTTCACGCAGACGAGCGACCCAGCTCAGGGCCACGCGACGCTCGGAAGAGGTCTTCTGCAGCGCCTGTTGCCAGTTGTGATCGAGGTTGCGATTCAACGGGTGGTTCGGGCGCAGCTTGTACAAGCCTTCGGGCATCTCGTTCGGCTCGACGCGGTAGCGGTAGCGCTTCTCTCCGTCTTCTTCGAACTCACCTTTGGCTTCGGCGATGTTGGCGCGGAAACCGACCACTTCGCGCTTGACCAGCACGTTCAAGCCGTCGCCGTTGGACAGCGGCTCCTGGGTGACGACCTGCATGTCGCGTTTGCCGACTTTCTCGACGGTGCCGACTGGCAGGCCGGTGAAGGTCGGCGAATCGAAAGCGCCGATGTCGATCTTGCGATCGGTGACGAAGTAGTCGGTGCTACCACGGTGGAAAGTCTTTTCCGGGTCGGGCAGGAAGAAGTGCGCGGTGCGGCCGCTGGACGCGCGGGCTAGGTCCGGGCGATCTTCGAGCACGTCGTCGAGGCGCTGGCGGTAATAGGCGGTGATGTTCTTCACGTAACCCATGTCCTTGTAGCGACCTTCGATCTTGAACGAGCGCACACCGGCTTCAACCAGGGCGCGGATGTTGGCGCTCTGGTTGTTGTCTTTCATCGACAGCAGGTGTTTTTCGTAGGCGATCACGCCACCCTTTTCATCTTTGAGGGTGTACGGCAAGCGGCAAGCCTGCGAGCAGTCGCCACGGTTGGCGCTGCGCCCGGTTTGCGCGTGGGAAATGTTGCACTGACCGGAGAAGGCCACGCACAACGCGCCGTGAATGAAGAACTCGATGGCGGCGTCGGTTTCGTCGGCGATCGCGCGGATTTCCTGCAGGTTCAGCTCACGGGCCAATACCAGTTGCGAGAAACCGGCCTGATCGAGGAACTTCGCTCGCTCAAGGGTGCGGATGTCGGTCTGCGTCGAGGCGTGCAGCTCGATCGGCGGAATGTCCAGCTCCATCACGCCCAGATCCTGAACGATCAGCGCGTCGACACCAGCGTCGTACAACTGATGGATCAGCTTGCGCGCCGGCTCCAGTTCGTTGTCGTGCAGGATGGTGTTGATGGTGGTGAAAATGCGCGCGTGATACTTGCGGGCGAATTCCACCAGTTCGGCGATTTCGCTGACTTCGTTGCAGGCGTTGTGGCGCGCGCCGAAGCTCGGGCCGCCGATGTACACGGCGTCGGCGCCGTGCAGGATCGCCTCACGGGCGATGGCGACATCGCGGGCAGGGCTGAGCAATTCCAGGTGATGCTTGGGCAAGGACATAGTTTTTTTAGTCAGGCTGTCACGGTTAGGCGCGCATTCTACCCGTGAAACGACATGTCGGCACCTATGTACCGATGGTCTGCAAATCGCGCTTGGCACGTTTCGCGGATTCGCACAACTGTCAGACCTGTCAGTTGTTGTTCAGACGTAAGTTGGAAATAGTAACGAAGTCATTCGCCGACCATTCATTACGAAAAGGACATGTTGCTATGAACGATAAAGACCATTTTCGTTATTTAGGTATCAACAAAAATAATTTGAACAGAGGGGCCCACGCGCCGGAAATTTACTACAAAGCAGTGATTGACCCTGCCCATCCGCACCTTGTCGGGCCGGTATTTCAGGCAACCCAAGAAGGTAAAGCTCTGTACTTCGGATCCGCCGAAACCTTTAGCCTTATCGCGCACCATCGAGAGGATGCGAACAACATTATCGAAATAATGTCGTTCGTTATTGATAACGAGCTACCCGATGGAGAACACGACATAGGGGGGCTGGGTAGTAGTGTTCAAGGGCTCATCACAATGACCCCAAATATCATCTATGCCAAGGCGGGAAAAATTAAGTTTCAGAGAAATGACGCGAACGGTTCGATAACCGCCAATTTCCACTTCGACTTTGAGTTTGAAGACCAAGGTGAAGTCAAAAAATATCGCGTAAAGGAAGGAAAGTTATCGCTTGTTGCCACTGGGCCACTTGAAGCCCGGAAGCGATCCTGAAAAGACGCGAGCCAGCCTTTACAGGCTTAGCTCGGGTTTTAAGCCTCTATGAGGCGGCGGCTGATGACCTGAAAGGAGTGGCGCTCAGGCTTTGGCCGACATCGCGGTGACTTCCACGCGCATCCCTTCAACCGCCAGCGACGCCACACCCACCGCCGCACGCACCGGCCAAGGCTTGGCGAAGTAGCGCTTGTACACCTCGTTGAATGCGGCGCGATCGGCCATGTCGGTCAGGTAGATCGTCAAGTGCATCACCCGATCCATCGAACTGCCGGCACGTTCCAGCGCAACTTTCAGCGCTTGCAGGGTGCATTCGCTTTGCGCGGTGATATCGCCCAGTTCCAGACTGCCGTCGGCACGGGTTGGAATCTGGGTGGAAACCATGATGCCGTTGAACGTAGCGACGTCCGAGGAAATCGAGTCGGCGTCCGGATCGGGAGTGAAGGTGATGTCTTGGTTAGCCATGCTGATCCTTTGATTGAGCGAGTGAAGAGGGCCGCAGTTTACAGATACAGCGTCGACATGGCCCGCTCCGTGGCAACAGAGGCCGGTCAGACCGGCTGCGTCTCGGCTTCCGCCGCGATGGCTGCAAGAACGCAGGGGCGGGCGCCGATGCGCTGCATGTAGCTGGCAAGTGCCGGCCAGTCTTGTATGTCGATGGCAAAGGTCGGCAGCCACTTCAGCACGGTGAACAGGTAAGCATCGGCGACGCCGAATCTGCTCATCAGATAGTCCCGAGCCGACAGTTGCTGATTCAGGTAATCGAGGCGCTTGAACAGTGTGTGGCGGAAAATCGTTTTGACCGATTCCGGGATCTGCGCATTGAACAGCGGTGCACTGCCACCGTGAATTTCCGTACTGATGAAGTTCAGATGTTCCTGCAAACGCGTGCGCTCCCATGAACCCAAGGGTGGCGCCAGCGTGTTGGCGGCACCTGATCGAGTAGAAACTGCAGGATCGCCGGCCCTTCCGTCAGTACCTCGCCGTTATCCAGAACCAGCGCTGCAACGTAGCCCTTCGGATTGATCTCGCGAAAGTCGCGGCCATCGGCGGTGCGTTTGCTCTGGTTGTTGACGCGAACCAGTTCGAACGGCAAACCCAGTTCTCGCAGCACAATGTGCGGGGAAAGCGAACAGGTCATGGGCGCAAAATACAGTTTCATGGCACTTCCTTGCTGAGAGAGAGCGCCAGATTCCATTGCCGAAGCGGCTTTCGCAAAGGTCATTTACGGTGCTAGCGTATGACAAAATCTCATGAGCACTCAGAACCATGACGGTCCGACTTCCCTCGCTGAACGGCTTGCGCGCCTTTGAAACGGTCGCCAGGCACATGAGCTTCACCAAGGCTGCCGAAGAACTCAATGTCACCCAGACCGCTGTCAGTCACCAGATCCGTCGACTCGAAACCGAGCTGGGCGGGCCTCTGTTTTTGCGGCTCAACGAGGGGTTGGTGCTGAGCGAGGACGGGCACGCCTATTTGCCGGGTGTGCGTGCAGCGTTTCATGAGCTGCGGTATTCGACTGAGCAGTTGCTCGCGTCTCGCGATAAAAGCGTGCTGACGATCAGTACGCTGGTGTCGTTTGCATCGAAGTGGCTGTTGCCGCGGTTGCCGTCCTTTCAGCAGGCGTTTCCCGCTATCGATGTGCGAATCAGTGCGGTCACTGAGCTGGTCGACTTTCGCAAGGGCACGATTGATGCTGCGATCCGTTATGGGCGCGGCGACTGGAAGGGTTTGCGTGGCGATTTTCTGATGTCCGATGATGTTTTCCCGGTATGCAGCCCGGCATTGGCGAAGACGTTGCGAACGCCCGCAGACCTGGCCAATCACGCATTGCTGCAAGTCAGTGGCGCGACGGCCGGTGACTGGAGCGCCTGGTTGCGTGCCGCAGGCCAATCGCCGCAACTCGCTGAAGGCCCGCGCCTGACCTTCGATCTGGCGCTGATGGCGGTACAGGCAGCGGTTGACGGGCAGGGTGTGTGCATTGGCCGTTCAACCTATGTCGAGGACGATCTGCGGGCCGGGCGTCTGGTGGCTCCGTTCGATCTGCGCTTGCAAGATGAGCTGGGTTTTTATCTGGTAGCGCCCCATGAAACGGCGCAATCGAAGAAGATCGTGGCATTCAGGACATGGCTGTTGGCACTGTCACCGGGCAAAGACGCTTTTGTATAAGCGTGTATCAAGTTGCCGCGCAGACACACGCGAACAATAAACCCGGGGTTTACGACACATCAGCCATACACGCGACTCCCAAAGTAGCGGTCACACCACCACTGCGTTTGAGAGGGCAACATCATGCATCGTCCACTGTTACTGGCCAGCGCTGCGCTACTCGCTTCAATGATCGGCATCGTCCACGCGGCTGACGCGCCAGCCAAGAGCTGGCAACAAGGTTTGAGCCGGACCGATCTGGTGCGCGAGGACCTCGGTGCTGCCGAGCGCGAAGTGATTCAGGCGCGAGTCGATTTCGAACCGGGCGTGACCTCGCCCCGGCATGCGCACCCGGGTGTCGAGGTCGCTTACGTGATCAGCGGCACGTTCGAATATCAACTGGAGGGCAGGGCGCCGGTGACGTTGAAGGCGGGGGATTCGCTGTTCATTCCGCAAGGGGTGGCGCATGTGGCCAAGAACGTGGGTGCGGACAAGGGGTCGGAGCTGGCGACTTACATCGTCAAAAAGGGCGAGCCGTTGCTGATTCTCAAACCGTAGAGCTAACGCGCCGGGCCGTTATAAATCATATGCAGTATCAGCAATTCTGCAAAAGCGACCACCATGCAAACTCGGACAAACCCCGCCGTGAAGACTCGGCGGGGTTTTTCGTAGGTGAAGTCGAAACCGAATAGCAGCAACAAAATGCCGAAGAAAGTTTTTATCGCGCGCATCTGTCTTCATCCTTGGCCCTGCCAATTGGGCACAGCTGATTCATAACGTTGGTTCTAGGCACGGCTTCTTAGTGAAGCGTCACAATCCGACGACTCTCGCCAATCCTGATTCTGTCCAGCGCCCGGTTCAACGCATCGAGCGCATCGAGCAGGGCTTTGGCCTCGGCCTCTCGACCTTCGCCCCAGAGGCGCTCGGCCATTTTGTTCAACGCCTGGATCGAACGCTCGATGTCTGCGGCGGTAGCTTTGTGTTCAGGGGCCGGTGGTTTCTTCGGCATTCAGGGGTCCTCTGCTGACGGCAAACCACCATACCGCTGCGGCGCCCAACAGCATAGTCAGCACGGCCAGAATCAGGATCACTCCTTGCGTACCCAGGCTTGAGGCCAGCAGCGCCACCAGCAACCCCGCCAAAGGTTGCGAGAGATTATTGAGCAAGGTGATCACGCCTACGGTCTTGCCAAAGTCCTTGGCCGGAATCACCCGCTGGCGGATGCTGCGCATGTAGATGTTGAACATCTTGTCGAAGCCGACGATCAGCAGGAACCCCAGCACATACCCGGCCAGATTCGGACTCAGTGCACTGATGAGGGCGCCAGCGGCGATTATCGAGTAAGCGAGCCCGCCCAGTAACCGCTGCGGGATCTCAACTCGGGCGAGGAAAAACAGAATCACGATGGTGGTGACCGCGCCCGCTGCCTGTAGACCGGCGTAGGCATCCTTGCCGGCACCGAACTCGCCGATCACCATCGCCGCTGACGTCGCCAGAGTGACGCCGACGATCAGGTTGACCCCGACGGCCAGCAGAATGATTTTTTTCAGCTCCGCCAGCTCACGAATATGCCCGAAAGCGATACGCAGCGGTTGCAGCCAGATGTCCGAATGCTGCTCGAACACTTCCAGGGTGATACGGCTAAGGCGTTGCCAGACCAGCATGCTCAGGTCCGCCAGCAGGAAGAGCCCGGCGACCCACAGCACCACCCAATGCCAGGCCCAGATTTCCAACAAAAGCGCAGCCACCAGTGGCCCGAGAACCAGCCCGGTCTGATCGGCGATCTGCGAATAGGACAAGGTCTTGGTGTAGCTGTAGTGCTGGAAAATATGTGGCATCAGCACCTCGCGGGCCATGATGCCCTGGGTGGTCAGCACGCCACATAGCGCTGACAGCACGACGACCCAGGCGATACCGCCGAAGAGGGCAAACATTGCCACCGCGATCAGGCACAGCAGTGCCCGGTAAACCTGGCTGATGTGCAGGATGCGGATGGGCGAAAACTTGTCGCACAAGGCTCCGCACAGCGGAAACGCGAGAAACCGTGGGAGCGATTCGACGAAAAACGCCAGACCTGCCCAAGAGGCGCTGTTGGTGGTCTGGAACACCACCAACGGCACGATGAATAGCAGGATCTGATCCGCCAGTCGCGACAGAAACAGCGAGGTGAAAAAGGCCAGGTAATCCTTGCGCAAAGTGAACTCCTTGTTGTTGACGGTCTGGCATCACCTACTGGATGCAGCACGTTCCGAGATAGATGATACTGGTGGCTCTTGAAATGGCTAGAACCGTCATTATCTCGCCCGTTGTGCGCCATGGCGCTGGCTCCATGGCCATGAACTGGAGGATTCGTCCATGACCAAGCGCGGGCTACCAGAACAAGACTCTTCTTTTAACGTTTCCGAGTGCAATGGACACTCATGCATGCTTATGAGCGGTTCGAGCAGATAATCGTTTCTGCTGATCGCGCAGTTGGCGCTCAGTCGAAAATTCGTGATTCTGGATTCGATGACTACACCCGCCACTACAATTGCCGCGCTGGGCTTCGCGACACTGGTGCTTGGCATCGTGTGCTGGCTTCTCGGCAAACAGAGTGGCGATTCAACGGTTGATCGGGAATAAATAGATAGCAGTGGTGTCGCAGAGAGGGTGACTAACATTGCGCAACAGCGTCTATGCAAGTCTGCGCAAAGAAGTAATAAGGACGTTACGTGGTTCGAAAGGCGATTTTACTGGTGCTGACTGCCAGTCTGAGTGGGTGTATGGCAACCGCCATGCGTATGGATTATGACAAGCACCGTTGCCCCTACATCGGTATTCGGTTTGACTGGTGGTTGGTGGGCACGTCCAAAGGAAAACTGATTCCCTTTTTACTGATCGACGCGCCATTTTCTCTAGTGGTCGACACTGTCTTTTTTCCCTTCGAATATCAATACAGCTGCAATTTCTAAACTGCGTGTGGTGTTAGTGTTCAGGTTTGCTCTGTCCGGGGCTCAACCCGCATTCGGCGAAGTGACAGGCAGAAAACGGCCAAAAGCTTCCGCTCGAAAACTGTAGAAATCGATTTAAAGCAGTTTGGAATAGGTTTCAGATAGCTAATCACTTGGCGATAACGCACGTGGATATTATTCTCAGAGGTCAAGCTCTCCTAGGAGCGAAGACGGCCACCAAACAAGGAATGACATGGCGATATCGAATTTGGAAAAGTATCGGGACGATTTAAACGATCTGATCCGAGAAGGCGGCCTGGTAAGCATGCCGGTTTACTTGGTCACCTGCACGGACTTACCCTTTCGCTGCCACCACTGAAGCTCTTTTTTTGGGAGAACTTCGTAGCCGGAAAGCCAGTCCGAGTATTCCTCATCCTTCGGTAGCAGGCCTTCACTATCAGCTTTCTGCCAATCGATGTAGCTGACACAGGGAACATCCCCGCCAAACTTTTTCCTGTACTTTTCGGCGATACCCTTGCCGTGCTGGTACAGGTCATCGTGCAGTTTAATGCTGAAAAATAGCGCGTCATCTGTGTACGAGGCAAGGGCTTGGACATAGCCGCCGTACTCGTTATTACCCCTTCCTACGGCATAAGGAATACCGAAATAAAAGTGATGTACCTCAGCCCCCGCGGGGAGTTTTTCGTCCTTCATTCGCTCGAGGAGTTCGTTGCGTTTATTGAGCGCGTTGTTCAGGTTCCGAATCGCATCGGCGACGGCGGTTACAGCTGCGAGTGCTCGGCCTGAATTGGATAGGCGCCCTACGATGTCTTGCAAGTAGTCCAGCGGTGGCGATATCTCGTGCAAGCTATCAAGCTTCGGAGCGAACTCGAACGGGCCAAGCGGTACGCCAGCAGCAACTGCCAGCTTGTGCTCATGCATACTTTTACACTCGGCATCGTAGGACTCTTTGAGTGCCTTGATATGCTGTTTTTTGAGCGCATATGCGAGGTTACAGGTAGCCGATGTGAGCACCACTCCTGCGTTGACGCTGCGAATCTCCCTCTGCCACTCTTCCCGAAGTTTGCTGCGCTCCGCAATGCGCTGTGCAGCCCAAGCACCCGCGAATGCACCGGCTAGCGCTCCGAAAACTGTAGTGAAAAACGATGAGCCCCCTAAATTCCCTATCCATTCCAAGTTCGGCAAGAGCGGTGCCGCACTCCAATACACGCCGTTTACTGGTTCCCATAGGCCCGCCATCACGATCCCTCTTGCCCGATGCCCCGGTGATTCGTGGCAAATAGCCTGCAATCATAGTCGTTCGTTCATCGACCGTCAGTCGTCGCGTTGCTGCAGCGCCAACCTCGCCAGGCCCTGCCTGAAATATATGAGTGATATCGCTAGCATCTGTTAGCGCGGCCGAGGTGGCTGCGGCATCCGTGAGGTCACAATCGATGGAGTCGACACTTGGGTTAAGACTGCGACGCAGTGCGCGAACACTGTGGATCTGCCACCATTGTCTCAACTACAGCATTACCTATGATGCCGCTGGCTCCAACGACTGACGCACGTAGATAAACGCTCATGCTTGCACCTTCTTAGTTATGAAAGCGCAACTGCTGCGGGATGTAGTCTGAGTGGTTAAGAGGATATTGCGAGGACTGAACGACAGCTCAATGAGAATTCCTGCACAGGGTATGAAATGGCGTCAAGCGATGAGCAGCTATGCTGCGTCATGGATAATTTCTTCGGTATCCACTAACCGTGAACGCCAAATATCCAAATATCCAAAGATCAAATGAGTGGTGGTTTTGAGGAAGTGACACGGAAAATTCGTACCATTTCGTACCATGTTGTGGCTTTTAAGACACATTCTCGACTGACCGCTATTGGCCGAAAGCTGCCCGTTGACCAAAGTCAATGCAATCAACGCGCTCTGCTTCGAGTGATTCGATTCGCCCAAGCGTAGTAGTGTCGCCAGGGCAGGGATGCGCCAATAACCGGAAAAATGTGGAAACGATCCACAAAAAGAGGAGCAAGATTCCCGAATCCCAGAAACGACAAAGCCCTGAATAATCAGGGCTTTGTCGTATCAAATATGGCGGAGGCGATGGGATTCGAACTCATGGACCTGTTACAGTCGACGGTTTTCAAGACCGTTGCCTTAAACCACT
>Ga0157373_10000368_pt1 | contig 36141 bp, 33 predicted proteins | sample C65metaG_FD_113460 | JGI IMG/M metagenome (GOLD analysis project Ga0157373, IMG submission 113460) | Corn rhizosphere microbial communities from Kellogg Biological Station, Michigan, USA - C6-5 metaG | ecosystem: Host-associated > Plants > Roots > Rhizosphere > Soil | place: USA: Michigan... | reverse complement strand
CACGCCTCGGCGCCGCCACAAATCGCCACATCGGCTTCACCGGCAAGGATCATCCGCGCGGCGTCACCAATTGCCTGCACACCGGCGGCACAGGCAGTCACCGGCGCGCCGAGCGGTCCTTTGAAGCCATGCTGAATCGACACATGACCCGCTGCCAGGTTGACCAGAAACGCCGGAATAGTGAATGGCGACAGCCTGCGCGGGCCCCGGGTATCGGTTGTACGCACGGCATCAGCAATCGTCACAAACCCGCCAATGCCCGACCCGATGATCGTTGCAGTGCGCTCGCGCTCCTCGTCAGTCGAGGGCGCCCAGCCCGCTTGCGCGACAGCCTGCTGAGCCGCAGCCAAAGCGAAGAGAATGAAACGGTCCATCTTCTTCTGCTCTTTTGGCGGTGCTGCGAGGTCGGCATCGAAACCCGCCTCGGGATCATCGGCCAACAGCGGCACCAGGCCGCCCACCTTGCCGGGCAGATCAGCCACCGTCTCTTCGGGCAACTGGACAATGCCGGAACGCCCCTGCAACAACCGCTGCCAGACCGCCTCGACACCGGTGCCCAATGGCGTCACCAACCCCATACCCGTCACTACGATGCGACGCTCGCTCATGCCTTCACCTTTTCAACTTTCAGATCGTTCACAGGGACGAATTCACGCGCCTGAGTTTTTGTAACGAGCCGCTGCATGCTGCAACGACAGATTCGGACCCAAGGCCAGACGCGCGTTGACGAACGCGTCCCAGTCGGCCGCATTGGCCAGCGACGGGATGGTCACCAACTCCTTCTGATCGAAACCGCTCAGCGCAGCATCCACCATCTCGTTCACATCCATCACCATCTCCGGCGGGAACGCATTGAGATCAAGACCGGCACGCTCCCAGATTTCAGTGCGCGTGGCGCCCGGCATCACCGCCTGCACCTGAATGCCCTTCTCACCGACCTCGGCATTCAGCGACTGAGTCAGGCTCAATACATACGCCTTGCTCGCCGCATACACCGCATTGAAACGCTCGGGAATCATCGGCACCACCGACGCAATGTTCACGATCGCACCCCGACCGCGCGCCAGGAAACCCGACGCCGCTGCCGAGGCCAGGTGAGTCAGCGCCACGATGTTCAGCTGAATCAGGCGATCAACCTCACCCAGATCGGCTTCAGCCAGAGGCGTGCTCGACGCCACACCGGCGTTATTCAACAGCAACGTAATCGACGCATCGTTGCGCAAGCGCTGCTCGATGACCGAAACGTCCGCAGCGTTAGTGAGGTCAGCTTTGAGCACCTCAACCTTGACCGATGTCTTCGCGCGCAAATCGGCAGCGAGCGCTTCCAGCCGCGCCTGATCGCGAGCGACCAGCAACAGATCGAAGCCGCGTTTTGCCAGACGGTCCGCATACGTTGCGCCAATGCCTGAGGAAGCGCCGGTGATAAGGGCTGTGCCTTTAGTGCTGGTGGTGCTCATGGATGGTTCTCCGTGGACGTTGAGAATAGCAACGGGTGAATATTACGCTCGTAATTCTCAGAATTATATGTCGACTGACATTTTTCATGTCAAGACGTAAAGCCCTACGGAGGGTAGACCCGATATCAGCGGGCAAAAAAAAAGACCGATCAGTGATCGGTCTTTTGTCAGTGTGAAGGATGACTCAATCCAGCGACAGTTTGTCCCGGTTCTTGTCCAGAATCGCTTTTCCGATCCCTTTGACCTCAATGAGCTCATCCACGGAGGTGAATGCCCCATTTTCATCACGATAGGCGACGATCGCTGCGGCTTTCGCAGTGCCGACGCCGTTGAGCTCCTTCTGCAATGTTTCAGCGTTGGCGCTGTTGATGCTGACCTTGCCTGACTGCTCGGATATGGCTGCGGTTGCCGCAAGAGGCGTTGAGGGCGAGGTCGACGCTGCGGGCATGGCATTCACCGCCAGGGAAGTGCCGGCCAGCAAAGCAAAGACGAGGGACGCGAGGTAGGACGTACGCATGAGTAATGCTCCATGACATCGTTGGTTTGGAAAGCAGCGTTCCTGAGCTGCTTTTCAAACCTAGCTCAACTCTCTGGAGCACAACGCAAGGATGCGTCACGGGATATGTCCCGAGTTTCTGGACGGCTCCCACAGCCGAGAAATTCAGGGCTCTTTTCGGCGCTGCCGATGGATCCAGTCCACAATTTCGCCTTCAGGTGCGTAGCCACTGACCGTGTGACGCAAAATCTGCCGGACCTTGTCGTAATCATCGTGCTCCACGGCGTTGAGCAGCTCCGAAAGAACCGCCTTGAATGACTCCCAAGGCAAGAAATCTTCATGCGCGCTCATGATCATGGGGTGACTTGTAGCAACGACATTGTCACCAATCAGCAACTCTTCGTATAACTTCTCTCCCGGACGCAGGCCAGTGAACTCGATGGAGATATCGCCATGTGGCTTTTTATCCGATCGGACACTCAGGCCGGAGAGATGCACCATTTTTTCGGCAAGCTCGACGATCTTGACGGGTTCCCCCATGTCCAGGACGAATACATCGCCGCCCTGCCCCATGGAGCCAGCTTGAATGACCAGCTGCGCAGCTTCCGGAATTGTCATGAAATAGCGCGTGATACGCGGATGGGTGACGGTCACCGGCCCACCAGACTTGATCTGCTTGTGAAACAGTGGAATCACAGAACCCGACGACCCCAGAACGTTACCGAAGCGCACCATGATGAAACGGGTCTTGTTGACCTGGTGCACCTTGGAGCGATCGCCGAACATAACCGGCGCCACCTCACGGCTGAGCGCTTGCAATGTCATTTCAGCCAGGCGCTTGGTGCTTCCCATCACATTCGTGGGGCGTACAGCCTTGTCGGTCGAAATCAGGACAAAGTTCGCAACGCCCGCCTGCAATGCCGCCTGCGCAGTGTTCAACGTACCGATGACGTTATTCATCACCCCTTCGGCGATGTTGTGCTCAACCATTGGCACATGCTTATAGGCCGCCGCGTGGTAGACCGTATCGACCTTCCAGCTCTTCATGACATCAAGCAGTTTGGCGTGATTGCGCACTGACCCCAGGATGGGGAGCACATTCACCTCAAGAGACTCGGCCCGTACCCTCTGCTCCAGCTCGGAAAGGATCGTGTACAGGTTGAATTCCCCGTGTTCCAGCAGCAACAACGTCGTGGGCTGCAATGACAGGATCTGCCGGCACAATTCGGAACCAATCGACCCGCCTGCGCCCGTCACCAGGACACACTGCCCTTTGATGCAATGCTCCAGCAGCCCTTCCTGTGCCGGCACAGGATCACGACCGAGCAGGTCGGCGATGTCCACCTCCTGAAGATCATCGACCTTGACCCGGCCAGTCGCCAGATCCGAAAAATTCGGCACGCTACGAACGTGCAGTGGAAACCCTTCAAGAAAACCCAGAATCTCACGGCGACGAGCACGGGCGGATGACGGTATCGCCAACAGGATTTCCTGCGCACCGGTTACATTGATCATCTGTTGAATGTGCTTGGGTTTGTAAACCTGCAAGCCTGCGATGACCCTGTTCGAGATCGAGGAATCATCGTCGATGAACGCCACCGGACGCATGGCACGGCCCATGCGCAGAGCAGTCGCAAGCTGGTTGCCGGCAGCCCCGGCACCGTAAATCGCCACCTTAGGCAAGCCATTGTCACGCGTGGTGAAGGGCATGTGCTGCGTCGCTGAGAACCAGTCGCCGAGGAAATATTGGCGCATGGCCAGACGCAGACCGCCGATCATGACCAGGCTGAGCCACCAATAATTGAACATGATTGAACGGGGCACGACGTGCTGGTGATTGCTATAGAGAAACACCACCATGCCCAGACAAAGCGCAGACAGGCTGACCGCCTTGATGATCGCTATGAGGGCGTCATTGCCGAAATAACGCATCACAGCGCGATACATGCCAAACCGAATGAAAAACGGAATGGCCACCAAGGGAGCGCAGAGAAAAAGCCACGTATGAACTTCGAACGGATTGATCAGGTCGTCGATACCCAGGCGAACCACGAAGGCCATCCACAAGGCAAACCAGACAAGGACGACGTCCGTCAGTACCTGGACGATCCGTTTTTTACGACGTGGTAACGCGAGCAGCAAAGCGCGTACTTTATCCATGCTTCCCTCGAACAAATGTTCTGTCTCCTATCGACCTTCAAGTACCGGTAAGCGATCCCTGCCATCAGAAATCACCACCTGAGGAGGCAGCAGATTGCCACTTCTTCAGCTCCACTTCCCCCCTGAGCAAAACCACGATCGGAACAAGCCAGGACAACGCGCTTCAAGCGTTCTGCGCTGGATCTCGCGATGATGCGGAAAGCGGATCAACCGGTAAGAGATAATACCAACCTGGCTCCCACCTGAAGATGAGTGCCATGGCGCTGTAAAGCATACAAATCACATGGCTTCTGGTGAGCCTCAACGACTTGTCGCCTCGCAGGAGGGAGCAAATGAGGATTATCGCAGTAAGTACTTCGAAATCTTTCGAAAGGATAAGCCATAAGCCAAAAAACCGCGAGAAAATCACGGTTCCACATGCCGACGCGCAACGTCGGAGATTTCCCACAAGCCTTCAGCTACAGGCATGAACATCACATGGGAATGTGACGTTCATGCCTTCATGGAGCTCAGTCTGCGTTCAACAAACTCTCGATTTCCTTGACCTTGGCTGCTACCAGCTGCTCATCTGCGCGGCTCTCCACGTTCAGGCGTAACAACGGCTCGGTGTTCGAGCCACGCAGATTGAATCGCCAGTCAGAAAACTCGAGGCTGATCCCGTCTGTTTTGTCGATGTTTGAACAGGTCGGTGAATAGTGATCAAGAATCTTGCCGATCACCGCCTTGACGTCAGCAACCTTGTAATTGATCTCCCCGCTGCAGGGATAGGCAGCCATACGCTCGTCCACCAATTCCGAGAACGGCTTGCCGGAAACGGACATCAACGCTGTGACCAGCAGCCAGGGAATCATGCCGCTGTCGCAGTACGCAAAGTCTCTGAAATAGTGGTGAGCGCTCATTTCGCCGCCGTAGACGGCATCTTCCTTGCGCATCCGCTCCTTGATGAATGCGTGGCCGGTCTTGCACAGGACTGGCTCGCCTCCCGCAAGTGTCACCTGATCAATAGTGTTCCAGGTCAGCCTCGGGTCATGAATGATCTTCGAACCCGGATGCTGCTTGAGCAGCATCTCTGCCAGCAGCCCGACCAGATAGTAGCCCTCGACGAAGCGACCGCGCTCATCGAAAAAGAAGCAACGGTCAAAATCACCGTCCCACGCCAGCCCGATATCGCAGCCGTGCTTGATTAACGCGTCACGGGTAATCGTACGGTTCTCAGGCAACAGTGGATTGGGTACGCCATTAGGAAAGTTGCCGTCAGGTTCGGCATTGATGATCACCCACTCGAACGGCAAACGATCCTTGATAGCGTTCAGCGCAGGGCCAACCGCACCATTGCCAGGGTCTGCGAGAATTTTCAGCGGACGCAGCTCTGCGCCTCTCACATAGGTCAGCAGATGTTCAATGTAAGCCGCCTTGTCGGGCGCAGCGTCGACACGGCCTTTCTGGCTGGCGATGTCACCGAAATTGCCGGCGTCGACACGCTGACGGATGGCATCAAGCCCGGTGTCGCCGCTAATCGGGCGCGACTCACGCTGGACCAGCTTCATGCCGTTGTAACCCTTGGGGTTATGACTGGCCGTCACCATCACGCCGCCATCGGCCTTATAGTGGCTGGTGGCGAAGTACACTTCTTCGGTACCGCACAGACCGATGTCGATAACATCGGCGCCTGCGTCCTGAATACCTGCCGTCAGCGCCTGAGCCAGGCCAGGACTCTCAAGACGCATGTCTCGGCCGACCACAATATTTTTGGCGCCCAACTCGACCACCATGGCGCGTCCGATGCGATAAGCGATGTCAGCATCCAGATCAGTCGGGACCTGACCACGAATATCGTAGGCTTTGAAACAGCGGGTCTGGATAACGGGATAGTCGGGATTCATATGTTAAAACCTGTGCGACGAAAGAGCCCAGGGACTCCTCTGTTCAGTATGAAGCAGCCCGAAGACGAGCTGCACGCTACCCTCGCGCATGACAGCTTGAGGCGAGGCTTAGGCACCGAAAAAGCAGAATAGTTATCAACACAAGTGCAATTCTTCTGATTCGGGAGGTTCGTATGCGAGATTTGCGCGCCTCGTCACACGATAGCCTGTGGCCATGAAATGAGGGGCAGGTTCGATCTCATCTCCTGTCGCCGACGTTTAGCGCCGCAGTCAAATCAGGCACTAACGTACCTACTCAGACGGCTTAACAATCTGCACGCAAACCCACGGCTCAGGGACAGCCTGATAGACACTGTGTGTCGACTGCATCGACAATGGAGACACCGAACTAGGCACCTTGCATGCGTGGCCAAACACGCTCTCAGCGTGTGCGAATCAAGGTTTAGTCGGTATACTGGCCGACGAAGAATGGATGCAACTGACTGCAGTTTTAAGGCGCGACCCGAATGAAAAAAGTAGCAATCTTGCAATCAAACTACATCCCATGGAAAGGCTATTTTGACCTCATTGCTGCGGTTGATGAATTTATCCTTTATGACGATATGCAGTACACCCGTCGTGATTGGCGCAATCGCAATCTTATAAAAACACCACAGGGTCTCAAGTGGTTGACTGTTCCCGTCGAGGTCAAAGGCAAATATCACCAAACCATCAAAGAAACCCGGATTGCAGATGGGCACTGGGCTGAGGATCACCTTAAGTCGTTGACACTTAATTATTCGCGAGCGCCCTTCTTTGATGAAGTGATGACTTGGCTGATCCCACTTTATACACAGGAACCTAGAGATAATCTTTCCTCTCTGAATCGCCGACTGATTGAAGCCATTTGCAATTATATTGGCATCCCTACAAAAATCAGCAGCTCCTCCGACTACCGACTAATTGACGGCAAAACCGAGCGACTGGTCGATCTGTGCCAACAGGCCGGTGCATCAGACTATATCTCCGGCCCCTCCGCGATGGGCTACATTACCCCCGACTCTTTTTCAGAGGCAGGAATGACGCTCAGCTGGTTTGATTATGCTGGTTACAACGAGTACCCGCAGCTGTGGGGTGACTTTCAACATGGTGTGACTGTTCTCGATCTTCTGATGAACTGCGGACAATCAGCAAAACAATCGATGAGATTCGTTAAATGAAGCTTTCCATAGTCGCAACGCTTTATCAGTCATCGCCTTACATTGTTGAGTTCTGCAAGCGTTCAAAAAATGCAGCGGTGGAACGGGTTGGCGAGGACTACGAGATTATACTGGTAAACGATGGATCGCCCGACAACAGCCTGGCCGTCGCTATGGAGATCGCGGCCAATGACCCTCATGTTTGCGTGGTGGATTTATCCAGAAATTTCGGTCATCACAAAGCAATGATGACAGGGCTGCAACACGCCACGGGCGAACATGTTTTCTTGATCGATAGTGACCTTGAAGAAGACCCCGAGTGGTTGACCTCCTTTTCCGAGTATATGGAAAAGCAAACGTGTGACGTCGTCTATGGCGTACAAGGTGCCCGCAAGGGGGGCTGGTCGGAAAGGATCAGCGGATCTTTATTCTACAGGGCATTCCGGCTTCTCACGGGCATTTCACAACCCGATAACATTGTCACGGCGCGACTGATGACACGGCGCTACGTGAATGCACTGCTGCGCCACGAGGAACGAGAGCTCAACATCGGTGGACTCTGGCTACTTACCGGATTCGATCAACAGTCACTCCAGATCGTAAAAAAAGCCAGCAGCCCTACCACTTACTCGTTGCGCAAAAAACTAAGCCATCTGGTTAACGCGGTGACTTCGTTCAGCAGCCTGCCCCTGGTTTTCACTTTTTACGCCGGAGGCATCATTTCTTTCACCGCCCTCCTGTTTATTTTGTATCTGGTCAGCCGGTACTTTCTCGGTTCCGCCCCGCCCATGGGTTACACATCCATCGTGGCATCGATCTGGCTGTTTTCCGGCCTGATCATCTTTTTCATGGGGGTTCAGGGAATCTATATCTCCAAGATATTCACCGAGGTGAAGCGTCGCCCCTATACGATCGTCCGGTCGACTTATCGTTCTGCAGGTGAGGAACCGCCTAAATGAGCAAGCGTACGATGCCAGTGGAATCATATGGCGTACTGGACAGTTTCAGAGGAACAGTGGCCAATCCTGCTGTCGAACAATTGCGTATCCTGGGCTACGCCGTCGTTGACGCGGGATATAGTCATGAGGAAATTGAAAATATCAGCGAACGCTTTGCCCGAGTCTCACAGGATTATCTCAACCTTCACGGTAGAGAAACGCTGGCATCGATTGGCGAAGAGCACACGATCAGGGCACTTCTGGCGCAGGATGAAGACATTTTTCTGCAATTGGCAATGAACCCTGTGCTGATGAATGTTGTGAAGGACCTCATTGTCGGGAAGTTTATTCTCAATCAGCAGAACGGCATTATCAATCCGCCAAAGAAATCCTATAACCAAGCGGCCTGGCATCGTGACTTGCCTTATCAGCACTTTGTATCGTCCAGGCCCCTGGCGTTGAATGCACTGTATTGCGTCGATGACTTTACGCTGGCGAACGGATGCACGTTTGTACTGCCCGCCTCGCATAAAATCGAGGGTTTTCCCGGCCCCGACTATATTGAACAAAATGCCGTGCAAATCGAGGCGAAGGCTGGATCATTCATTGTTCTGGACTGCATGCTTTATCATTGTGGTGGCTACAATGGGACGGCCATTGCTCGCCGCGCCGTCAACCATCTATTCACCGTTCCTTATATCAAGCAGCAAATTGATCTGCCAAAGGCGACGGCGACAAAAACGCTAAGTGCAGAACAGAAAAGCTTTCTGGGTTACGACTACCCACTGCCTGAATCGGTTAATAGCTATCTAGCCAGCAGAAAGAAATAGCATGGCGAATGTGCCCACTCGAAGAATATTTCATAAAGGATTATCGTGATGATTGATTCAGTTTACCTTTGCCCCATCACTAGGCAGCCGCTCACAAAACAGGGAAATACGCTTGTTTCAGAAGCGGGAACTGTATATGAGCTGCTCTCCTGTGCGCTTGGCAGCGATATCCCTGTATTCATCTCATCGGACCAGTTGATTGGCGGCGATGTCATTTCGAGGGCAATGTACGCAAAAAACGATGCTGAAGAATCGTACGACAACTTTTTGAGTTGGCTTTTTGCGACATTCGACCAGGACGAGGAAGCATTCCGACTGTCACTGATCAAGCGCCTCGGCATCAAACCTGGTGACAAGGTCTTGGTTACCGGTTGTGGGCTTGGTGACGACCTTAAGTTTCTTTACCCGTTGCTCGGGGAGAAAGGTGAACTTTATGCCCAAGATCTGTCGGACCTGATGGTGGCCGCCGCCTCGAGGCGGATGGCAGAACGCTTTCCTGACAGCAAGAATCTGCATTTTTCAGTATCGAACGCCTCGGCGTTGCCTTTCCCTGATGGCTATTTCGATGCGACCTATCACTTTGGCGGTATCAATCTATTCTCCGACATTGCCACGGCGATCGCAGAGATGGCCAGGGTGACCAAAGAAGGTGGGCGTGTGCTGGTGGGAGACGAAGGTGTGGCGCCTTGGCTTAAGGGCAAAGAGTTCGGAAAAATCGCAATCTGCAACAATGCATTATGGGCTTGCGAAGCACCTTTGAATTTCATTCCCGAGTGCTCAAGGGATGTGAACCTTTCCTGGGTTCTGGGCAACTGCTTCTATGTGGTTGACTTCACCGTGGCACGTCAGTTGCCATTCATGAATATAGACCTCGTCCATAAGGGCACTCGCGGGGGCTCCATGCGGACTCGATATTTCGGCCAGCTGGAAGGCGTGGATCCTGAACTCAAGGAGCAGGTTAAAAAAGCCAGCAGTGCGGCGGGAAAAAGCGTAAGTCAGTGGGTTGACGAAGCGCTTCGCTCACAATTGGAACCCAAGCGCTGAAGAGCGATGTGCGGCTTATAAAGAGAAAGGAGTCAGCGTGAAAGAGAAAGAAATACTGGCTGAGGTGTCTGATTATTACACCCAGAAGCTCGCCGAACATGGCCAGACTGCCAAAGGTGTGGACTGGAACGGCGTTGAAGGCCAAAACCTGAGATTCGAACAACTCGCCAGAATCATTCAGGAGCCAAATTTCTCCATCACCGATCTGGGCTGCGGATATGGTGCGCTCCTGGAGTACCTCGACCAACGGCATGAGGGATTCCGCTACTTCGGCGTCGACATATCCGAAGCGATGATCGAGTCGGCCAAAGCACGCTTTCAGCACAGCTCACATTCTGAGTTTTCAGTGTCGAACCGACCTTCCCGCTCTGCCGACTACTGCGTGGCAAGCGGCGTCCTCAACGTTCGCCTGGGCCGCTCGGATAGCGAATGGTCTGAGTACCTGCTAGGCACGTTGGATGTCCTGAATGAGGCCAGCACCAAAGGATTCGCCTTCAACTGTTTGACCAGTTACTCGGACGAAGACTTTAAACGATCAAATCTCTACTACGCTGACCCCTGCTGGCTTTTCGATATTTGCAAAAAGAAGTATTCCCGGAACGTGTCATTGCTGCACGATTACAACCTGTATGAATTTACGATCTTGGTGAGGAAGGGGCTTTGAAAAAGAAATTAGTTATATTTGGTGGTGGCCAAATCGCTCAATTAGCTCATTTCTATTTTTCGAGCGACTCTGACTACGAGGTCGTAGCGTTCACCGTTGACGCCGAATATCTCGCAGAAACAACGTTGGCCGGGCTCCCCGTGATTCCATTCGAGAATGTGGCGAGTGAGTTCCCTGCGGCCGAATATGAAATGTTCGTGGCGCTCAGCTATTCCAAGTTAAATCTACACAGAGCCAACAAATTTAACCTCATCAAAGAAATGGGCTACAGGCTTGCGACGTATGTCAGCAGCAAAGCAACTTACCTGGCCCAGACCCCGCCCGGTGAGAACTGCTTTATCCTGGAGGACAATACGGTTCAGCCTTTCGTCTCCATCGGTCATAACGTCACGCTATGGAGCGGGAACCATATCGGACACCACAGCGTAATTTCCGATCATTGCTTCATTGCCTCCCATGTCGTTGTCTCAGGGGGTGTCAATATTGGAGAGTACTGCTTCATTGGTGTGAACGCGACTCTTCGGGATCACATCACCGTTGGCCCTCGGTGTGTGGTGGGGGCCGGCGCATTGCTGTTAGCCGACGCAGAACCGGAAGGCGTCTATATTGGCCAAGCCTCTCCAAGATCTAAAATCCCCAGTACTCGGCTAAGAAATCTATGAACGAGACATGGCGAAAGCTCGGCCTGCTCTATAGCCCTGAATCAGGGCCACGGCATCCCAAGCTATCCACACATGCGGCGAATCCACTTCCCATGCAACTGGACGGTGATCTTTATCGTATTTTCTACTGCGGGAGAGATTCAAATAAACGTTCCTCCGTCGGAGCGGTGGACATTGACATCCGAACGCGTCGGATCGTCAAAGAGCATTACGCCCCCTTCTTTGAGCACGGACCTGTTGGCACTTTTCATGCCGATGGCGTAAGCATTGGAAACACCTACGAATGTGGCGGCAATCGATACGTGACGTTCATGGGGTGGCAATCACCAGCCCAAGGCCACTGGCGAGGCGACATTGGTCGAGTCAAAATCGACGATGAACTGGTCATTGTTCGCGGGACCGAAGAATTACTGATGGGAATGGATTCCGAAGATCCTATCAGCATCGCCTATCCTTGGGTCGCCCCCCGACAGCAGGGTGGCTTTGACATGTGGTATCCATCCGTTGTGTCTTGGGATGCGGGAAATGGGGAGATGCTAGCGGTCATCAAGCATGCGTCATCTGCGCAAGGCGACAACTGGCAAAGGCATGGTGCGGCGGTACCTCACCCCCTAGGCATCGCTCAGGCGTTTTCCCGCCCCAGCGTCCTCAATGCCAAGGATGGCGGTCGGCGTATGTGGTTTTCTTATCGCTCAGGCAGTGGGCAATCGTACAGAATAGGCCATGCAACAAACCACGAGGGACAGGTTTGGGAGTTGGCTCTGGGCAGCGCTTGTTTAGATGTATCGCAAGACGGGTGGGACAGTGAAATGGTCGAGTACCCTTATGTCTTCACCCATGATAATGAGACATACATGTTGTATAACGGCAATGGCTATGGAAAGACAGGTTTCGGGTTAGCGGTGCTTGTAAATGATTGACTCTTTGATCAGTTTTTTGCGCAGTGAGGTTTTCAGACAATTTGTACGTTACGCCGTTGTAGGCGTTGCCATCAATAGTATCGGATTCTGCATCTACCTGCTGTTGACATGGCTGGGGATCCCACCTGTGCTGACGATGAGCATGTTATACGTGGCGGCAGTGCTGTTGAACTTCTTCGCATCCAAAAACATTACTTTCAATCATAAAGGCTCCCAAGGTGGTGCCGCAGTACGATATGGCGTGGCACACCTCGGCGGCTACCTTATCAATCTTGGCCTGCTACTTTACTTCCATGACCGGCTCAATTGGCCTCATCAGTGGGTGCAAGGCGGATCGACATTTATAGTTGCGTTGTATCTGTTTGTTGTATTCAAGCTGTTCGTCTTTCGTGACCAGACACACGTGGCCTCACATCCGTGATGCCACAGGTGGCACACGTAAGAGGCCGCGCCAGTCGAGCTCTCGTCATACTGCACATTTGTCCAAATTCACATGAAGACCCACTCAATGAACGACGATAAAATCGAATTCAACAGACCCTACATGACCGGCAAAGAGCTGTATTACATTGCCGAAGCGAAATTTGGCAACATGCTGGCGGGGGATGGGCCTTTCACAAAACGTTGCCACCAATGGATCGAAGAAAACGCGCACGTTGAAACTGCGCTGCTTACCCATTCCTGCACTGCTGCTCTGGAAATGGCAGCTCTGTTGCTGGATATCAAACCGGGCGATGAAGTCATCATGCCCTCGTTTACATTTGTATCCACCGCAAATGCCTTCGTTTTGCGAGGAGCGGTCGTTGTTTTCGTGGACGTGCGTCCAGACACCCTTAACATTGACGAAACACTTGTCGAGGCTGCCATAACAGCACGCACACGGGCGATCGTGCCGGTTCACTATGCGGGCGTAGCCTGTGATATGGACAGTCTGATGGACATCGCCAACCGCCATGGCCTCATGGTCGTTGAGGATGCAGCTCAAGGTGTGATGGCGACGTACAAGGGCAAGGCACTCGGCAGCATAGGCGCTCTGGGTGCCTACAGTTTCCATGAAACCAAGAACGTGATTTCCGGCGAGGGCGGCGCACTACTGGTCAATGACAAGAACCTAAGTGCCCGCGCAGAAATTATCAGGGAAAAAGGCACCGATCGGAGCCGGTTCTTTCGCGGACAGGTCGATAAATATACCTGGCAGGAGGTCGGCTCGTCATTTCTACCAGGCGAACTGACAGCGGCCTTTCTTTGGGCGCAGTTGGAGCAGGCAACAGCGATTACCGACGGGCGGATAGCCGCGTGGAATTATTATCATGAACGCCTTGCGCCCCTTGAAAAGTTGGGAGCCATCAGGAGGCCGATTATTCCAGAAGAATGTGGCCACAACGCTCATATGTACTATGTGCTGGTGAATCCGCCGGTGGACAGACAGCAAGTTATCGAAGACCTGAAATCCCGCTCCATTTCTGCGGTATTCCATTACGTGCCGCTGCACTCGTCCCCCGGCGGGATGAAATACGGCAGAGTGCACGGAAGCATGCACGTCACTGATGATATTTCATCTCGCATTATCCGACTGCCTATGTGGGTCAACATCACTCATCAACAACAAGACCGGGTCATCGAGGTCTTGTCGCAGTCTTGCAAGCCAGGACTCTGACGGCCACGGCAAGAAAGACATAGCAGCGTCATCGGCGAATCAAATACCCATCTCGACTCGCCACGGACGAGATCGCTTCGCCGGCGGGGCTATTAGCGAGGCTGTTTGGCAAAACTGCCACACAGCCTCATATCGATACGAAACAGCGAAGAAATCAATTCGCCAACATACGACGGGCGTCGCACGCCGAAACCGCAGCGGGCAATGCTCGTTTGGGGCTGAGGATCATTTGGGTGCGATCCTCTTCAATCGCGCCGAACTCACGAGGCGGGTGAAGTACTCCCGCAACTTCGTAATCGTCAAGGCTGGCCCCAAACTTCTCCAGCACGCTCGTCGACAGGCTTTGCTTTCCTGCCTTCTCCACCAATAACCATGCCTCAGCCAGCCGCGCGCAAGGGATATTCATCAATGAAGCGTCCGCCAAAGCATCGCTTCCCGGGTAACCGCCGATCATCCACGCCCGTCCGATGTTGTCTGCTCCCATCACGTAAAGCACACCAGGAGAACGCCCCGTCAGATCGATCATGGGTGAGTTCTTGGCGAAACCTGCAGTGGCAGAAAGCGCTTTTGCCTGTTCCAGGTAGTAAGCCTGGTTTTTCGCTAACAGCAAGGATGAGTCGCGGCTGCCAAAGGTGAGCTCTGTCTCATTTTTAATCAGTGGTTGAAAGCCGCGATAAGGCTGCGCCATGGAGTTACCCACCAACAAAACCGTGATGAGTTGAGCGACAACTGCCAGATGCAGAACGATGATGGGCTTCTTTAAATGCCGGGCGTATGGGCTTAGGAGTGCCAGTCCAGCCAGGACCCAGAACACCGCCGCATGAACAGACACAGACCAGTAGTTGTTATTGGTCCCGAAGGCATAAGCGTAAGGCAGCATGAGAAGTAGAACGACCAGCGCCCACTCCTGTCGGTTCAATGTAGAAAATAAGCGTTTGCCGTAAAATAGAACGCCCAGTCCGGCGCATGAGAAAAAGGAAATCCAGGACCAGATACCGGGATAATAACTGACGTTAAGTCCGACGCTGCGACCACTCACAATCACGTAAATACTGAAGAGCAGCAGGCAAACGAAGAATCCCGTCGCACAGTGATTCAGAATATTGGATCTGACCTGCGCCCAGTACGCAAACAGGCAAACCACCAGTGTGCCGAACAGCAGTATGTGTCTGGTTTTCGATTCGACCGAAATTCTATCTATCCGCACCATGTCGGATACGCCATGCCCGCTCCCCATCAGGCTAGCGTCGGCCATCCCCCCTTTCATGCGCTCAACAAAACCGATGATTGAACCATCAATCGCCACGGCACTGACAAGCAACAGAAGCATCGCTACAGCAGCAGACAGCAGTAACAGACGAGTGTTGAATTTCCCAGCCACCACAAGATAGAGCGCTGCCAGCATGGCGAGCACAACGGCAGTGGGTGGCTTCGTCATAAACGTGAGCCATCCGCCCACTCCAATCAGCAGCCAACCCAATAGGCTGGGTCGGTGAACCTGTTTCTGCGCAAGGATCAGACCGAGCGCAGCAACAATCAAACCTTGCAGGTTCAAGGAGTTGTAATTGGGCGTTGGCAACCAGAAACCGAACAACATGAACGCACTGGTGGCCAGCACCAACGCCACCATCAGCCTGTGAGCAGTGCTCCAATTGACGGCACCAAATGCGGCTTTCAGAAAGTGATAAGCCAACGCCAACGTAAGAAGAAACGTGAACAGGACATTCGCCTGCCTGACTGCCGCGACGTCCCCATTCATCAGCAGAAACAAGGGATGGTAGATGAAACCGAACTGCGTTACGGATGTCGGGTAGCTATAAGGCTGCGAGATGGAAACGAGGTAATACCCTTCATCCGTCGTGTCGAGTCCAAACTGGCACATATACAGCGCCCAGCCGAGTACAACAAAACTCACCAGCGCGGCGAGGTAATAGACTCCATCCGATGTTAACGACAGCCGAACTGCTTTATCACCACGGGCTGACAACTCACTCACGAATCACACCTCACCACACATTTAGTTAGAGCGTCTCTGGAAACGTAGAGGTGTCGACAGCGACTGTTTTCATTACTGCGCTTGCGATTACACACAGCTTGATCGCACAGGGAGAGCACTCACCCGCCAGCGGCTTTTTTCTCAAGCTTCCCGGCGTTGAACCTCATCGCCAGAACGACCAGTGGCACGTAAGCCAGTAACAATCCAACGAATCCATCAATTCCTCCCAACGCGACCGCAATGGCGACAGGAAGTAACCAGACGAGATTGATCACGAGGACAGAGAGCGTAACGATCCGGTGCTGACCAAAATGGCGCGAGGCGTATTGGTAGGCATGGCTTCGGTGGGCTTCGTAAACCTTGTCCCCGCGAAACAGCCGTCGCAACAGCGTCCACGTAGCGTCAACGATAAAAACCCCGAGCAATATCAGCCATGCCCAAAAAAGTGACGATGAACACCAAGCTGCCTGCAACGAGAGTATTCCCAGCGTCAATCCGAGAAAACCACTGCCAGCGTCGCCCATGAAAATACGCGCAGGCGGAAAATTCCAATACAGAAAGCCCGCTACCGCCAGCGCCAGCGCCAGCGGCATCCATATCAACTCGCGGTTATCGGTGAGCCAATACAACAGGCAGCCCGCCAGGCATACAAAAACGGCCTGAACGCTGGCAATACCATCGATTCCGTCCATGAAGTTGTAAAGATTGAGCATCCACACCAGGTACACCGCCGCAACAGCGCCTCCGGCCCAGCCCACGTCCAGCTGAAATCCCAATATCTGAAGAGATGGAAAACCGCCCAACCATACCAGCGCCCAAGCACTTGCGATGAAATGCCCGGCCAAACGCCAACGGGCGGCTATGTGCCCGTGATCATCCATGAAGCCAATAATGGCGACCAATGCCCCAGCGCCTAGCAACCCCAAACAGAGCGCCCACGACAGCAGGCCAGATAGTGATAAAACGGGTAGCGCGGCCAGAAAAGCGATAACAATTGCCACGCCCCCGCCTCGAGGCGTCGCCACAGTATGTGAGCTTCGACTGTTGGGAATATCCATGAGCTGCCTGGATAACGCATATTTACGAAGCAGCCCGGTCATCAGAACCGCTGATAGAAACAAGCAGAGACAGCCTAGTAATTTCATGAGTAGTAGCATTCCACCTCAAAGAGGGAGGCAACGGATAAATAGAGGTTAATGAGTAGAAAAATGGGCGATTGTCATGCTTCGGGGGCGCAAACCTTCTGGCGTGCATACTGAGCCCCCACTTCTGCCAAACAGGCTGACGTAGTGGAAGATGGAGTCCAGCCAAGCAATCGTCGCGCTTTCGAGGCATCAATAACCAGAGAGCCACACAACTGCGTGTAGATGGCTTTTTTGCGCAGAACCGTAGCGCAGGCCCTCATCAAAAAGGGAGGCACTGGTACAAGAATCGAATTGCCCCTCATACCCGCTGCCAATGCTTGAACGATCTCACCTGTTGAAACCTGGGTGCCATCGCAGATCAGAAAGACCTCGCCAGCTGCAGACGGATGAGATACACACAGCGCGGTGAATAGCGCCAGATTGTGTCGAGAGATCAGACTTCGCTGATTTTTTACAGCGCCAAAAGGCAAAGGGATTCGGGACGACACCAGTTTGAGGAGCCGTCCGAAATTACCAGGTGCGTTTAGTCCATAAACCATCGGAGGACGAATGATGACGAGCTCCATCCCCGAGCCCGTCAGTCGTTCCTGAAGCAACAACTCGGCTTCGTATTTTGACAAGGCGTAGTCGGCATGTGGCTGCGGTTGGGTGCTCTCAGTGAAGGGCATCCCGAACGTTTCGGCACCATTAACGCCAATCGAACTCATGAAAACAAATCGGCGAACACCGCAAGCAAGTGCCTGCTCGGCCAGCGCGACGGTTGCATCGCGATTGTGCATTCGAAAGGCGGCAAGCGGATCATCGAGCTGATCGTTGAGAACGTGAGCACGGCCTGCAAGATGCACCACACAATCCACATCAACGAAAATCTCGGGGTCCAGTCGATCCTGCCCCAGAGTTGCAATTCGATATTCGATGCCATCCTGATCATTGCCCACTTCAGTTCGAACCAAAGCACGAACGGACATCCCTTGGCCCGCCAAGACCCGGCACACTTCAGTGCCAATGAAACCATGGGCTCCCGTTACCAACACCTTCATCCTTGCCTCTCCTGCAAACCAGCTCTACTTGAACGAGTTGACTGCGTCGATGACAGCCAGAATGTCATCTGAAGTCATGACCGGGCTTATTGGCAGGCTCAATACCTCCTCATGTATTGCCTCAGTCACAGGCAGCTCAAGTGCTGAATATTCGGCAGCATAGGCTTCCTGCTTGTGTGGTGGGATCGGATAGTGAACCAGGGTCTGAACACCAAGCGCCTGCAGATGATCTTTGAGCTCATTGCGCCGTGTACAGCGCACGACGAACAGGTGCCAGACATGCCCCTCTTCAGCCGGACAGTGCGGAAGCGCAATCAGGGGATTAGACATTCCTTCACGATAAGCTTTGGCAACCGCTCGACGGCGATTCGTCTGATTATCGAGGTCGCGCAATTTCACCGTCAAAACCGCTGCCTGCAGTTCGTCCAGACGGCTATTGACCCCTTTATAGAGATTTTTATATTTCTGATGAGATCCATAGTTACGCAACGCTCTGAGCGTTTGCGCAAGATCGTCGTCATCCGTCGTGATTGCCCCACCATCCCCCAGCGCGCCGAGGTTCTTGCCGGGGTAAAAACTGAATCCTGCAGCATCCCCCCAACTCCCCGACTTTTTCCCGTCGATGGTTGCACCATGCGCCTGTGCAGCGTCCTCAAGAACCAGAAGACCGTTTGCTTTGGCCAGAGCCGTCAATGAAGCCATGTCCGCCAACTGACCGTAAAGATGGACAGCCAGGATCGCCTTGGTTCGCGGTGTGATTGCTCGCTCAACAGCTGCCGGATCAAGATTGAAACTGGTGACATCCGGCTCGACAAAAACCGGAGTCAATCCATTTTCAGTGATGGCCAATACACTCGCGATATAGGTGTTGGCAGGTACGATGACCTCATCACCCTCGTTGAGGCGGCCCAATTCTTTCCAGGCACGAAGTGTGAGAATCAGCGCGTCGAGCCCGTTGGCGACACCGATGCAATGTTTCGATCCGGTAAAGTGGGAGAACTCGTGCTCGAACCTTTCCAGCGCCGCACCGGCTATATACCAGCCAGAATCCAGCACATCAGAAAAAGCGTTGATCAACTCATCACGGTATTGAGCGTTGACCGCCCGTAAATCCAAAAAATCAACCACGGTTCAATCTCCGAATAACACGAGCAGGGTTGCCAACCATTACGGTATAAGGCTCAACATCTTTCGTGACGACAGCACCCGCGCCGACCATCGCATACTCACCAATAGTAATACCGGGAAGTAATGTCGCATTAGCCCCCACGCTGGCTCCGCGTCGAATGGTGATGCCTGAAAAACTGTCAGGATAAACCTTGGAGCGCGGCAACGGATCATTGGTCAACGTCGCATTAGGCCCTAAAAATACATCATCTTCGATACGGGTCCCGTCCCACACGAACACGCCTGATTTGACAGTAACGTTATTCCCGATAATAACGTCACCTTCAATGAGGGTATGCGCACAAATGTTGCAATTCTCGCCGATTACAGCGCCTTTCAAAATGACAACGAACTGCCAGACGCGTGTGCCTTCGCCAATGCTGGCTTGCGCTACATCGGCAAGCGGGTGAATATTATTCATTACCCACAGCCTTCTTGAATTCATCGTAATTTCTGATGTAGTCGGATTCGTCATAATATTCACTGGCCAACACCATCAGAACACAATCCTGGCTGAAGTCATGCATCTCTCGCCAGATCATGTTGCCAATGACAAGTCCCTTACCGGGAGAATCGAGCCAGATCTCTTCTCGCCCGTTTCCATCATCAAGAATAAACCTGCAGTGGCCTGCCAGGCAGATTGCAACCTGCCTGAGTTGACGATGAGCATGAAAACCTCGCGGCACCATTGGCTTCATCTTGGTCATGTAGTAAACGCGCTTTATCTCGAAGGGAATATTTTTGTGGGCTTCAAGTGCGACCAGTTGCCCACGGCCGTCCCCTATAGTGTCAAACGATACCCATTTTATAAGAGACATGACTCAGTTACCTTCAGACAGTGACAAGAGATAACGGCCGTAACTATTCTTACTCAACGCTTGGCCTTGTACCTTCAGCGCTTGAGGTGTTAGCCAACCATTATTAAGCGCGATCTCTTCCAGGCACCCGACCTTCAATCCTTGTCTATGTTCGATCGTCTGCACAAACATACTCGCTTCGAGCAAGCTTTCATGCGTGCCCGTATCCAGCCAGGCGAATCCCCGCCCCAGAATATCGACGCGTAGGTCCCCCCGCTCCAGATACATCTGGTTGATGCTGGTAATCTCGAGTTCGCCACGATCGGACGGCAAGACTTTCTTGGCCATCTCCACTACATCGTTATCGTAGAAATACAAGCCGGTTACGGCATAGTTGGATTTTGGCTGAGTAGGCTTTTCTTCAATTGAAAGCGCCTTCATATCAGCGTCGAATGCCACTACGCCAAATCGGTGTGGATCCTTGACCTTGTAACCAAAGACAGTAGCCCCTTTGTTTCGGGCAGCGGCTTGTCGAAGCTTGGGGGTAAAACCTTGGCCGTAGAAAATATTATCGCCCAGCACCAGACAGACAGAGTCCTTGCCAATGAAAGACTCTCCAATAATAAAAGCCTGGGCCAGCCCGTCTGGGCTCGGCTGTACCGCATAGGTGATGGAAACACCAAACATGGAACCATTCCCGAGCATCCGCTCGAAGCCCGCCAGATCCTCTGCAGTGGTGATGATCAGAATCTGGTTAATGCCAGCCAGCATCAAAACCGACAGTGGGTAGTAGATCATCGGTTTGTCGTAGATAGGGAGCAACTGCTTGGAAACGCCCTTCGTCAACGGATATAGCCGGGTGCCTGACCCCCCTGCCAAAATGATGCCTTTCATGATGTGAATCTCCATTGCGCGTATGAGGCAGACCAGCACTCAGAGCCTTGCGAGGTCTAGCATTGATCAGTGCTTCGATCACGTATCCAGACACTCGGTACAAGCCCCGCCTTGATCGTCCCCAGCCTCACACACTTTATAAATCTCGCGGGTTTGATCGTGCAAAATCAAATTTATATCGACAGCGACTGCCTGATGACGCAAATGCTATCAAATTTTTAGTTTACTGACGAGTGGCCTAAGCACCACATCAAACATGTAATGCAACCCGCAAGACACATAAAACAAAATCGGATTAAGCAGCTTCCTGTTCTTGGTTAAGACCTTATACTTTTCAGAAAACAAGATCCCGCGCTGGCGCATCTTCGCGATCGCACTTTCGTCGTGCAAACGATAAAGCAGCAGCTCTTCATCTACATAACAAAAAGGCGTGCTAAAGGATGCGCGCATTAAAAAATCCCAATCTTCAAGACGCAAGCCAGTCTCGTCAAACCCGCCAATAGCGTCATACAGTTTTCGAGAAAAGACGATGGTGCCTGCAGGGATGAAATTATAGATCGTCAGCGCGCGCTGTACGTTGCCTGAGAAAAGGAATCGTGATGCTTTGCCGCTTGTGACGTCGACGCCAAACGTCTTGGCGTTGCTGAAGCACAATTGGGACGACGGGTTGTTTTGCAGGCACTCCAACTGCAATTGCAGTTTGTCAGACCGCCACATGTCATCCGATGCGATAACAGCGATAAATTCTCCTGTGGCATATTCCCTGACGGCGCGATTCAACGTTTTGCACAGACCCTCATTTTGCTTCAGGACAAGCTCAAACTTGGACTCAGAGGAAGAATGCAGGCTTTTGAGCAGTTCAACACTGCCGTCTTGCGATCCGTCATCGATAACAATGATCTGGAGTTTGAAGAAATCACCCGCCTGCGCCGAAACACTCTTGATAGTGTCGGTCACATACGCTACGTGATTGTAACTAGGGATGATAACGCTCACCGTCATTTCAGGGCGTGCCATATCGTTATACCCCAAGTACGGTTTCATAGAGCGTCACGAGCTTTTTACCTTCGCTGCTCCAGTTGTACTTTTCGAGTACTGCTGCACGGCCTCGCTCTCCCATCATTTTAGCCTCGGCTTGATGGGTGGATAAGTAATCAATACTGTTGGCAATCTCTCGAGGGTTAGCCGGATCAACGCAAACACCGCACTGATTACCTTCGATAATGCTGCGCCACAATGGGAAGTGAGAGCCAATGACCGGTATACCCGCCGACATGTATTCGAACATCTTGTTAGGTTGAGCATCCACGTGATTAGGCGCGGGAAGAAACGTCACCACTCCTGCGATAGAGCGGCTCATGATGTTTCGGACTTCGTCGCGCCCCACAAAACCGTGGTCATCCACGTTCGACCAACCGGCACTCTGCTCACAGCGTTCTTTCGTCCCCTTGTCGGTGAAATTCCCTACGAGTGCGAGCCGAACACCCGATTGTGTATGGCCCATAGCATCGACAAGTTCGGGAACACCCCTGACCGCTGTCATCGCACCGATATAGCAGACACTCGAGCGATCCTCATTCCAGGGAAGCAATGCCTCCAGCTCATCAAGCATCGGATAATTATTGATATCCAATGAGGGGCATTTGATGCGTAGGAATTTCTCTCGAATGGCAGGCGTCGCAGAAATAATGTAGTCGAGTTTCTTGCATGCAATTTTTTCGTATATGTAAAAAAGCTTCGAAACAGCAACTCGCGCAATCGGACTCAAGTATGGCTTGCTCATGATGTCCGCAGGAAAATCTTCATGAGAATCAAAAATGACTTTCTTCCCGGCTTTTTTTAGCTTCACCGCCACGGGAAGAAGCTCCGGATCATGGAGATGATAAAGGTCGGCATCCAGAGCAACGGCTCTCACAAACACCTTTTTAGTTGTTTTTGTCATGCGCGAAAGGCGGCCGCCTTGATGTCTGCCGACGTCAACGATTTTCACCCCCTCCTTGGCCTCATCACCCTTACCGTCGGCAACGACCAGGAAAACATCGTATCCAGAAAGCGCCAGTGTTCTGCATTCCTTCCAGAAAACCCTCACATCATGCCGAGGGTGAACCGATGTCAAATGTGCAATCCTTTTCATAAAAACCTTTCGCTGCAAACAATGTATTTTTAGTGCGACGAACCGCAGATGACGATTGGGTGACCGGTCTCAGCTTCGTTCCACGATTGCGCTGACAATTGCTGAGCCAGCAGCCCCGGTACCATAAGGAGCTACCCCGCCTTGACCCAGCTCAAACACCGTTGAAAAAACTGATGCCAGATCGGTGCTATCAGGAGACGCGAGGGTGTTCCAGCCCAACTCGACCAACTCTGTCCACTCCGTCTCGTCACGCAACGTCACGCAAGGGACCCCGTGGAAATAAGCTTCTTTCTGCACGCCCCCTGAGTCAGTGGCAATCAAGGCAGCATGCTTTTCCAGCATGACCATGTCGATGTAACCCAAAGGCTCAACGACAATAACGTTCGACGGAATAGAAATTCCATGCGACTTGATTCGCTGTTTGGTGCGCGGATGCAGAGGCAAGACGACAGGAAGGCTCGCAGCAGCGAACCCTGAGAATATGTTCGCCAAACGGTGCAGTGTGTCTGTGTTTTCTTGCCTGTGGACCGTCGCCAGGATGTAGCGCTTGGAAGACAGCTTCAGGGCATCAAGAATGCGGCTGTTTTCATCCGCACGCTGTCCATAAATGAGCGCCGCATCATACATGACATCGCCGACGTTGATGACCTGATTCCCTTTGATCCCTTCGAGTGCCAGCGTTTGGACCGCAGACGCATTGGGGGTCAGCAGCAGATCACTGGCGTGATCAGTAAGAATCCGATTGATTTCCTCTGGCATCTTTTTATTGAAAGAACGGAGGCCCGCTTCGACATGAGCCAGACGGATGTGCAATTTAGAGGCAGCAATTGCGCCCGCCAATGTAGAGTCGGTGTCACCGTAGACCAAAACCCAGTCTGGCCGCTCGTCGATCAAAACCTTCTCGATTCCCTCGAGCATACGCCCTGTGTTTTGGCCATGGCCTCCACCGCCGATACCGAGATTGAAGTGCGGATGAGGAATATTCAATTCGCTGAAAAAAACGTCTGACATGTTGGCATCGAAGTGCTGTCCAGTATGCAGCAGCTTCTCTTCAACGCCCGTGTCCTGCCTGAAGGCATGGGAAACAACAGCTGCCTTGATGAACTGTGGCCGCGCGCCGACGATTGTAATTACCTTGGTCACGTCTCAAACTCCTGAAATACACCATCTGGCATCGTAGCCAAATATTGAAAACATTGTCGATCAACGAAACTGGCCGTCCGTGCGAGATACGCTTGGATCGACCGGGCCGAAAGATGTCAACTTCATCAACAGCAGTGCCCAGAACAACCCTCCGGTCAGCAGAGAGGTCTGAAGGCCCATACTGAAAATCGAGATGGTATAGGGCAGTAGCATCACGACCAGAAGATTACGCTCCTTCCTGTAAAACTCATTGTCTCTCTCGGAAAAAAGCAACCGCAAAATCAGCAGTACCGCGATAGATCCTAAAACACCAAAATTGATATAGCCATCACTGATCAGGTCCGCGTTCGCAGAGACCCCCTCTGAAAAGTAAAAAGCGCCTATGACATCGTGATAATTCTCAGGAACCCCACCCAACAGAATCCCGAGCAGTCCGTCACCGCCACCAAAATACTGAAAATTCATTGCATAGTCGCGATATCGAACAAAAAGGCCGCTACTGACGTTGAAAAGTCGATCATAAAGCCCGAAGACGTAGATATCCCCTGGCAAGGAAAAATAATAAAACGCACCCAGCACAAGTAGAAACAGGACCAGTGGAACGACGAGGTATAAAGGCGTATAGGATCGCTGCTTGTGCGCAAACCCATAATACAGCAGCACCGACATTCCCAAAAACGCGAGGGAGGACTTATTGCCTGCCAGCATATAATCCACAACAAAAATAAACACCACACCGACAAGGTAGAGGCTTCTTTTCGTGGCAATTGCATAAGCCGCCAGAGCAAAGGCACTCAAATATTTAGAAAAGGGAATGGCATATTTCTCCCACCCCATGACTTCAGCCGCAAACGCTGCACGAAATTCATAGACTTCGCTGATATCGGGGACGCCTAACAGCGCGCGCAGCCTAGCCATGAGATAGACATAAAAAACAACGCCGAGCACGCCAACAAACAGCAACTGCCGGTAGCCGCTTTTATCGACGCGAATACGGCTATACCCGAGACCTTTGAAACGCAAAAAAGTCAACAAAAACGGCAGAAGGATATACAGCCCAAAAAACAGCGAGGCAACTTCCAGATCAGAATAGATCAGCACCATTACCCCTGAAACACCGCCAACCAGAATCAAAGGGGAATAGATAAATGCAAAAATATCTTCTTTACTCTTGATCAGGAAAAGGTAAACGACCGGAAGAACAACTAAAAAACTGACAGCGCAATTCAACAAAACCCGACTTGCATCAAAAGGGAAAACCCCAACAAAGTAAAGATGCACATCGTGTGTACGCAGCGTGAAATACGTGACCTGCAATAAACACACGTAGCATAGCAGCCATAGAAAAAGCGATAAGCTATGCTGCGTAGAAACTAGAATCTTAAGTGAATTTTCCTTGAACATATCAGCCTTCAAGTTTATGGCTGCGCTCAGAGATAAGCGCAGCTTATTTATAACCTTCAAGTATCAAAGCCTGTTTGCACGTACCAACGCACAAAGTTGACCCATCGCCAGACCTGCCAACTGAAAGCTTTTTTTCCAGCTGCTACCAAATCGAATTCCGCCAATAGCGCAACACGGTTCAGCACAGGTATCTGTTCTGAATCCTGGAGCCATGTGCGAATAACAGGCGCCATTCCTAGTAGCCAGTCTTTCTCGGGAGTGGCAAACCCGATCTTATCTCTACGATCCAGAACGTCGTCGGGTACAATTCCGCGCATGGCTTCCCTAAAGACTCTTTTGGTTTCTCCCTGATCGGAGATCAAATAGTTTTCAGGAAGCGACAGCAGCAAATTCGCCATTGGCAACGTCAGAAACGGCACGCGACTCTCAACAGAGAATTGCATCGAGTTTCGGTCACCATGCCTCAGCAATTCAGGCAGACCGCGTTGCTGCAGTGCTCTGGCCAAATTTTCAACCACTCGCCGCCCTTTTCCTTGCGCGGAAATCGAGGGTCGATCCTCGCGCAATTCAACACCTGTTTCTCTTAGAGCGCTGGCGCTTAACCACGCAGGGTTGAAGTCCCGCCCGGTGGCCTTCCTTGCATATCGGTACAAATCCTCAGGCAGGCCTATCCGCGCAAGATGCATCCAGGCAAGCTTGTAGCTCCTTCCAGGCCATGCGCTCCAGTTGCGGGCGAAGCGGTTCATGCCCAAAAAGCTCTTCTCATCCCAAAGACTCAGGAGTCGGTGGCCAGGGTAACCTGAATAGCCTGCCAACAATTCATCAGCACCTTGGCCGTCCAGCGTGACCGTCACACCATTGTCCCGGGCCAATTGAAAGACTTTGTACTGCGCATAGATGCTTGTGCTGCCGAAAGGCTCGCCCTGAGAGCGGATCATGGTGTCTAGATCTGATGCCAGATCTGCACCATTGGCTGTGACTTTGTGCGCTTTAGCTCCGGTGAATGCGTTAACCCGATCGACCCATTTCTCCTCTGAAAGCTCAGTACCACTGGCAATGTAACTGAACGTATTGATCGGTAGATCCGGTTCTACATGACGCATCGCACAGACCACAGCAGAGGAATCTATTCCTCCCGATAACGCAGCACCAATGGCGACGTCACTTCGCAAATGCAGCCTTACGTTCTGCAAAAACTGTTCACGTAGCGCTTCAGCGGCCTGTGAAAACGACAGGTCTGAAGTCTGTCTGAAATCCGGTCGCCACCAAACCATTGGCAGCGCGGTCTGGATTGAGGACAGATCGATTTCAAGCAGACTGCCTGGAAGCAGATGCTTAACGCCTTCAATGAACGTACGATCCTGACTGTCATAATCACCGTGGACCAGGTAGTCATAACACCGCTGCCAGTCCGGAACCCGCTTTTCATGCCTCATGGCAAGAAGCGCGGGTTGTTCAGAGGCGAAAATAAAGCCATCAGACTGCAATGAATAAAAAAAAGGTTTGATTCCAAATGCGTCACGAACACAGGTCAGAGTGTTCGAGTGTCTGTCATGTACGACAAACGCAAACATTCCCTCCAGGTTAGGCAGGCAATGGGGCCCCCATTGCGCCCAGGCTTTTAATAAAACTTCTGTATCAGATTGCGAATTAAAAACATGCCCGAGGCTGATCAGCTCATTCCGGAGTTCTTTGTAGTTATAAACCTCGCCATTAAAGACCATGGCGTAGCGTCCATCTTGCGTCATCATCGGCTGATGGCCGCCAGCGCTTAGGTCGATAATCGACAAACGCGTGTGTGCCAGCGCGACCATACCGCTTGTTACAGGCGTGTAATCAATCCCGGAGTCATTGGGCCCCCGATGTTTGAGCAATGCGAGTGCATGCGTGATCCGATCGTCCAGATCCGACCGAGATTGGTTCCAAAAGCCGCCAGCTATTCCGCACATATCAGGTCCAAAAATTATTCTTTAACTAACTTATCGTGACGATACGTATGCCGGAGCAAGAAAAGTATCGCGATCGCGTATCCCATCAACCCAACAATGGAAAACCCGATGATTGAAATCAGGGAACTGCCTATGTAATAGCCGTAATAAACAACGCCAATTTTTGCCAACATCATCCAGAGGTGCACGCGAAGGTTGAGTTGCTGCCCTTCGGTGGCCATAAGAAGCATGGATAACGGTGAGTAAACGAATTGAACCGCCAATCCCAAAATCATCCAGCTTGCATACTGACCGGCTTCTCGCCATACCTCGCCAAAGACGAATGAAAAAATGTCAGGCGCAAAGAGGAACAGTATCAACGTGGGTAACACAGCCAAAGCGGCAAGCACACTTGACACGCGAATCGCGAGCGGGAACAGTTTTCGCTCATGAATGGCGCTACGGCTAGCCCCAAACAAAACTTGCCCGACGGCCTGACCAACCAAACTTATCGGCATCGACAGTATGCGATCAGCCAATATGTACCAGCCTGCAACCGTCGGCGAAAAGAGCATCGCCAGCAGCAGGTTAGGTAGTTGTGAACTGATCTGATCGAAGAATGCTGCCGGCACATCATATTTTGGAAACCGTCTGTAACGGGAAAGCAGGACTTTTAGCCTCAAACGCTCCCGCCTCAAACGGAAAGTCTGAAATTCCAGTTTTACCCCTATCGAAAGACGTACAGCCCCGACGGTTTGCGCAAGAACCTGCCCAAGAATCAACCCAAGGCTGCCAGCGCTTGCCAGACCTGCGGCAATCTGAATCCCCGCATTAGCAACGCTTTGAGTGATTCGTGTTTTAGCAATGGCGTCATAGGCGTTATTGCGTACTGCCCAATAATTCAACGCTTTGTACGTCCCCCCTCCCAGGATCGCCAAGGGAAGTAGAAGCAGATACCCGCTTAAAGCAGGAGTCTTGCTCGCGTGCGCGATCTCGGACCGGAAAAGAACAACCACGATAAGGCAAATCAGGGCCATGATCAGGTTGATCACGAGTGCGCCCCGCAGCAGGCTGATCGAGTTCCGCTCACCGCGGGGCAAGGGTATCGCCAACTCATACCGCAGGCTGGAAACAACCAGTAAGACAGCCATTATCGCAGCAAAAACCGCCAGTGCCCCAAAGTCGTCAGGGCTATATAGCCTGGTCAGAATTGGCGTTACCAACACAAGAATCAGCTGTCCTAATGCGGATGCAGAAGCCAGGGTAAATACGGATCTCAGGAAACGGTACTTACCCAGTTGCTCCTTGAACATCTTTAGCATAAGGACTTGCCAAGACCGCGCACGATCGCATCCACTTTCGGCTCAGTTAAATAGGGGTGCATAGGAAGACTCATGACTTTTTCGGAAATTCTGTCTCCGATATCAAGCTTCACTGTTGCATCCGCAACTGCAGGTTGCTTATTCAACGGAATAGGATAGTGCACCGCCGTAGGAATGCCCTGTTCAGAAAGTGAGCGCTGAACATCATCCCTATTATTTACTTGCACGGTATACTGAGCATATACACTTGTGTTGAACAATTCGACATGGGGAAGCGTCAGGCCCTCCATATCCTTCAGACGAGTGCCATAAGCTGCAGCCACCTGTTGCCGCAACTCAATTTCTTCCGGAAGGATGTCCAGCTTTTGCAGTAAGATAGCAGCTTGTAGAGTATCAAGCCGACTATTGACCCCCACCCGAACATGGTGATAGCGACGATCTTGGCCGTGACGTGCAATTTGGCGAATGACTCGAGCTAATTCTTCGTCATCGGTAAATATCGCTCCACCATCGCCGTAACACCCCAACGGTTTACTCGGAAAAAAACTGGTGCATGCCACGCGAGTCAAACTGCACGAATTGCGCCCTTTGTAGGTCGCGCCAAAACTTTGAGCAGCATCTTCAATGACAGTAATGCCATATTTTCCCGCGATAGCATTTATCGCATCAAAATCAGCACACTGACCATAAAGTGATACTGGAATAATAGCTTTGGTTCGGCTCGTAATGGCGGCCTCCAGCGCAGTCGGGTCCAGGTTATACGTCAATGGATCAACGTCGACATAGATGGGTTTGGCGCCCAACAATGCAACGGTTTCGGCCGTTGCTATGTAATTGAACCCTGGGGTAATGACCTCATCGCCTGGACCAATTCCCAGCGCCATCTGCGCAATCTGCAGAGCATCTGTCCCGTTCGCACATGTAATACAGTAGCTAGCGCCCACAAAGGTAGCGAGCCTTTCTTCCAGTTCACTGACTTCGGGCCCCAGAATATACTTGCCATGAGCGAGTACCCGCTGGATGGCAGCATCGATATTGTCTTTAATTCTGAGTTGCTGAGCTTGAAGATCAATGAACTCTATCATAGATCGCAAATCCATTTTTTTAATTGGTTATCTTTAAGAACATAACGCGCCCCGGTGTGCTCGCAAGTGGCCTCCCCTCCACCTTGCAAGGGAAGGGTTAACTGTTCGCCAAACTCACTCATCCAACCAATCTGGCGAGCAGGAACCCCTACCATCAAGGCATAATCCGGCACATCTTTATTGACGACCGCACCCGCACCGACAAAAGCAAAAGCGCCAATAGTGACACCACACACGACTGTGCAGTTCGCTCCTAGGGTCGCACCGCGTTTTACGAGAGTATTTCGATATTCATCTTTTCTGGTAACAAAGGACCGGGGGTTGTAAACGTTTGTGAACACCATGCTCGGCCCACAAAACACACCGTCTTCAAGCGTGACATTGTCGTACACCGAGACGTTATTCTGAATCTTCACGTTGTCGCCTATAAGCACCTTGTTACCGACGAATACGTTTTGCCCCAGCGAACATCCTTTCCCGATGCGTGCACCAGAACAAACGTGCGCGAAGTGCCAGACTCGGCACCCTTCACCCAACTCCGCGCCATCATCAACAATCGCCGAAGCGTGAACTTGATAATTCATCGTTGTCTCAATGTTTCAGGCTGGCCAAAAAAGGATGACCTTCCCCATCGCGGGGAGATGCACGCCCCGAGGTGCGAATAGTCTCGACGGTCTCGACGCAGTGGCGCGCGTCCTCAATCCCGTAGCCGCGGCCCGCCAGGATCTCTTGATAGCTAACAGTGTGAAGATCAGTAAAGCCCTCGGAGAACTCGATCTCTTCTCCATTGACTGTAATTGAACGATAGGTCGGCTTTTTGCCTTTGACTGAGTCCGGCAAATCATCGGCATCAATGGAGAGAAACCACCGTACCCTGGCCTTCTCATATTCAAGATAGCCGGACGCCTTGTAATCAGACGTGAAATGCACAACGTTGGCTTGTAGTTTCCCAAAGATAAAATGCAGCATATCGTAGAAGTGGACGCCGATATTGGTGGCTACGCCGAAAGACTTTCTTGGGTCGCCTTTCCAGCTTTCCATGTACCACTTTCCACGAGAAGTGATATACGTTAGGTCCACATCATATTTGTGCGTACTTTCGCTCCTGGCGACATTGTCCTTTAGCTTCAGAATAGCAGCGTGATGGCGTAGCTGAAGAATATTATACAGACGCTGGCCTGTTTCCCTCTCAATCAACGCCAACTCATCCAGCGCTGCAGCCGTTGGAACAAGCGGTTTTTCGCAAATGACATCGCACCCCAGGCGCAATCCTGCGCTGATATGCGATTGATGGAGGTAATTAGGCGAGCAGACTGCAACATAATCCAACGCAAGGGACTTGTCCCGCTTCAATCCCCACGCATTGTCATAAAATCGTTCAAACTCAGTGTAGAATTCGCTGCTGGGTGAAATGCTGTCAATGATCCCCACCGAGTCATTGATGTCGTAGGCCGACACCAGAACATTGCCAGTATCTTTAATGGCACGCATATGACGGGGTGCGATGTAGCCAGCCGCCCCGATCAAGGCAAAACGTTTCATTCCAATACTCCGCTGTTATGCTTTTATGATGTGGTCGAGAGGCGCACGATATTTGCCTCGACTATCAATAATCAATCGAGCGTGCTTGCTAACCAGATCGTAATCAAACTTATCGTGGTCTGTGGCCAGGATGACAGCATCGTAAGCAGCAATATTCTCAGGGGTCAGCGGTTCACTGCTGAGGTCGAAGTGATGCTCTCTCATCGGAGGAAATACCGGCACATGTGGGTCACTGTAGGCAACTACCCCGCCTTTGGCCTCGATCAATTCCATAATCCTGATCGATGGGGACTCGCGCATGTCATCGACGTTTTTCTTGTACGCGATACCAAGGACCAATACCTTGCTGCCCTTGAGCGAGCGCCCGGCGTTGTTGAGACCGTCCATCAACTTGCCAACGACGTACTCAGGCATGGCCTGATTGACTTCACCAGACAACTCGATAAAGCGCGTATGCAGACCGTACTCGCGGGCTTTCCAGGTCAGGTAAAAAGGGTCGATGGGGATACAATGTCCGCCCAGCCCCGGCCCAGGATAATAAGCGGTGAATCCAAAAGGCTTGGTCGCTGCAGCGTCCACCACCTCGAAGATGTCAATACCCATACGGTCAGCTACGATCTTCATTTCGTTGACCAGACCGATGTTCACAGCCCGATGAATATTCTCGAGCAGTTTAGTCATTTCTGCTGCTTTGGTTGAGCTGACTGTCACCACCTGGTCAATGGCTTGCTCGTAGAGCGCAATACCGACTTCAAGGCAAGCCGGGGTATCACCGCCGATAATTTTCGGAATCGTTCTTGTTTCAAAGTCCGGATTACCGGGATCTTCACGCTCAGGCGAATACACAAGGAAGATGTCCTCACCCACCTTCAGCCCGCCTTCTTCGACACGCGGAAGGAGTTCTTCCACTGTAGTTCCGGGATAGGTGGTACTTTCGAGCGATACGATCTGCCCTGCTCGAAGGAATGGCTTGATGGCATCGGTTGTATTCGTCACGAAGCTCATATCGGGTTCCCGATATTTATTGAGCGGAGTTGGAACACAGAGGATCAGTGCATCGCATTCGGCAACGCGACTGAAATCCGTGGTGGCTTCAAAGCCGGTCTTGCGTGCCTCAGCGATTCTGGATTCGGCGATATGCTCGATATAGCTTTTTCCATCGTTGAGTTTCGATACTTTTTTCTCGTCGATATCGATACCCAGCACACGAAATCCGATCGCGTTGTAGCGGAGCATCAGCGGCAAACCGACATAGCCGAGACCCACAATCCCGATGATTGCTTCTCTGCTTTTGAATTTGGCTATGCTGGTTTTTTTCTGCGGGTCCATCACTCAATAACTCCAGCTAAAATATTTCGAGATTAATTCTCTGCACGTAAAGCGACCGCCGCCAGGATTTTCAGCCCCACTCCCGGGCTCGCTACCTCATCGACAGCAGCCCAAACTTGCCTGGGGCGGATCATTCGGCGCCGTAGTGCATTCCAGACACGCTTGATCTGCGCCTAAGGGTGAACTGCCAGCCGACCTGCCCGACCACCCATTGCGAGGCTGCGCTCTAGCGCCGGGTAGCAGGGGTGGACTTTACCAAATCCTGAACTTGCGTAGGCAGAAAAGTCTCTCGCCATGTAGTCAGCATACGGAGCAGCAGCTCATGATACTTCGTGGTGGCCCAGCGCACAGGTCTCAGCAAGGCGACCGAAAGAAGCAACCCGCATCACGCGTCCGGGGACTAACGTCAACTGCATTTTTCATCATCAAGATCTGATGCCTATCTCGATAATCAACGCTGTCAAAATGAGGAGGAATAGACTACACCCTCTCAATCAAAATCTGCCCCAAAGTCTTTACAATAAATTTCGGCAACTCCAGAGCTCAAATGACCGATCAACACAATTAAACATGGTCAAAAGAGCCCATCATCGAGCAAAAGCACAAGAAACAGCACACTTCCATGCCCATCCTCTGGAATCCAAGTTTAAGCAATCGTCGCTCTATTCCTACGCATCAAGACGCTATGTCGCACAAGCACCAAAAGCCCCCCAAGCCCGAATCCCCCCAACACACCCATCTCGATAGCCAAAAGCTTCCTGGGCCTGATGGGGGCATCAGGCACACCGGTCGAGCCATCCGGCCGAAAGACAGTCAGTGCCTCAGGGTCAGTCTTGAATGACTCAATCGATTGCAGTTTGATCTGAAGGGGCCGCAGTTGCGCTATGAACGGATCGTCCGTTTTTCGCCGCTGCAAAACATTGATCTGCGCACGCAACGCCTGACTGCCTTGCATGTAGGCCAGACGCCCCTGCGCCACGCCCGACCGCCCTTCACCGCCATAAAAAGGCATGACCACAGGTTTCTCCTGTTCAATGGCCTGAGCTATTTCCAGAGATTCTTGCAGCCGAGCAATAGCGTCATCGCGCTTGCGCCGCTCAATCTCCTTCAAAAGATCAATCTGCCGCTCAACACCGACAGCTGCAGCTTTGAGCTGGCGTTGCACATCGGACACTATTTCTTTTACAGCCAACGTGCCAGCTTCCAGCATGAAGGCCTCAACCAGCTTGGCTGCGAGTGCAGAGTCGCTGTTCTGAACCTTCAAAACATAACGATTAGGTTGAGCCTTATTGTCAACACCAATGCTTATTCCACTTTCATAACGCGCATACATCACGTCCTGAGACCGGCTTTGATCACTGGAAGGGAAATTAGGGAGATAGACATGAGAAAAGATAGTTCGACGCAGATCATCACTTTGTAGATGACGGAGAAACACGTCGTAAGCTTCCTTTGGCGTGTAGGAAACCAGCGCGGCATCAGCTTTGATTCCCTCATCGAGCAACGCGACATCAACCGGCATGGGTGGCAGAAAGTACGCTCTAGCCTCATAGACAGGAGGCGTCAACAGAGCGTACGCAATCGCTATCGCCGTAAACAGCAACCCGGTACCCAAGATTAGAAACTTCCCACCCCATAGAATCTTAAAGAAATCAAGGATATCTATTTCACGTATTATTTGAGTCGAGGATACGTTGTTTTCCATTCCAATCGGCCTCACACACAGGCATTGCACACTGTTAAATATCGAGCACCCAAACAAGCACTGTTAACAGTGCAGCTTAAGTAGCAGACATCATCAGCAGAGCCGATCTTGCAAAAACCCCTACAACTCAAAGCAGGCGTTAATCTCTCGGAGGTGAAGTCACTTTCCTACTGTTTTTCCGGCCAATCCTCAGCACATAGCCAATCACGGGGCCAATCACCATCCCAACCAACAAGGCCAAGATCACCGGCACGGCCATCGTCAACTCAGGCGCCGACCAGCCAAAAAACACCAGCGCCACAGGCTGCTGATTTTCTAGCACGAATACTACCGTCGCCGATACGATCAGCACGACGACAACAAAAAATAGCAGTTTTTTAAAACTCCGCATCGAGCACTCCCCTGAACAGCTATTGGAGCTCGTGCTCCTCCTCTTCGTTCACCCGATCACGCAATTCTTTTCCGGGCTTGAAGTGCGGGACGAATTTTCCGTCGAGGCTGACGGATTGCCCGGTCTTGGGATTGCGGCCTACGCGGGGAGCGCGGTAGTGCAGGGAGAAGCTACCGAAGCCCCGGATTTCGATTCGGTCACCCGTGGCAAGGCATTGCGACATCTGTTCGAGCATGGTCTTGATGGCCAGCTCCACATCCTTGGATGAGAGCAGTCCTTGATGGGTGACAATTCGTTCGATCAACTCCGACTTCGTCATATTTTTCCCTTCTTTTTCAAGCAGCTAGGTTAAGCGCTCTGAAGGTTTTAGCACGGTGGAAAATATTTTGCCACCCCACGCATGCACATATGTGAGCTGATAGTCCAGGCAACGAGACGTTATTTTTCACCATCCGGCCAGCGAGCCTTGTGGCGCAAGGGGTGCCGCTTGATTTTTCGTTGCCGGAACTGTTTGACACAAAACAGATACCCACAAAAAAGGGCGACCGAAGTCGCCCTTTTTCAATGGTCAGACAGAACTCAGTTCTGTTTTTCCATTTGAGCACGCAGCAGGTCACCCAGAGTGGTAGGACCAGTGTTTTCTGCGGTTTCAGGCTTGCTACGCAGGCTCTGGATCGCTTCTTTCTCGTCTTCAACGTCTTTCGACTTGATGGACAAGCTGATCACACGGCTCTTACGGTCAACGCTGATGATCTTGGCTTCGATCTCTTCGCCTTCTTTCAGGACGTTACGCGCGTCTTCAACGCGGTCACGGCTGATTTCGGAGGCTTTCAGAGTAGCTTCGATGTCGTCGGCCAGAATGATGATGGCGCCTTTGGCGTCAACTTCTTTAACGGTACCGCGAACGATAGCGCCTTTGTCATTGACAGTGACGTACTCGGAGAACGGATCGCTTTCCAGCTGCTTGATACCCAGCGAGATGCGCTCACGCTCTGGATCAACAGACAGGATCACGGTGTCGAGCTCGTCGCCCTTCTTGAAGCGACGTACGGCTTCTTCGCCCACTTCGTTCCAGGAGATGTCGGACAGGTGAACCAGACCGTCGATGCCGCCGTCCAGACCGATGAAGATGCCGAAGTCGGTGATCGACTTGATCTGACCGGACACCTTGTCGTTCTTCTTGTGGGTCGCAGCGAAGGTTTCCCACGGATTGGCGGCAACCTGCTTCAT
>Ga0157373_10000367_pt1 | contig 36224 bp, 41 predicted proteins | sample C65metaG_FD_113460 | JGI IMG/M metagenome (GOLD analysis project Ga0157373, IMG submission 113460) | Corn rhizosphere microbial communities from Kellogg Biological Station, Michigan, USA - C6-5 metaG | ecosystem: Host-associated > Plants > Roots > Rhizosphere > Soil | place: USA: Michigan... | reverse complement strand
TTTTTCTGTCCACTAATCTTGGTGTAATAAAAACCATATCCGGAATCAATTACCTCTGTGTGTTCAAAATCAATTACAATACGTCCTGAAGCATCAATGACACCCCAGAAAGTTTCTTTTTTTGCACTAAAACAATTCCCATTTCCAATCGTTTCTATTTCATCATAAACAAACTGAGTGATCTGATTGCCTTTTGTGTTAATCAATCCTGATTTTTTTTGGAGTGTAGCTACTGCAACACCTGAATATTCGAAATCAAAGGCATCTTCCCAGATTAGCGGAATTGCAATTCTTCCGGCGGTATTTACATATCCGTATTTGCCATTTTTTGACACTACTGCCAAGCCCTGCGATCCAAAGCTGTAAAATTCATCAAATTGAGCGTTTAGTAAAACCCGGCCATCGCTATCCTTTAGTCCCCAAAGGTTATTTTCTTCAAATATTTCATAGGGAAGGTTCTCTTCATCAGCCACCCAGATACAGGACCAGCCGTAATCGTAGCCTTCATAATTTAACAATTCAGGGAAAGCGTTAAAACCAGGACTGACATCATTAAGATCTTTATAATTCAGCAGGCTGATATCCCCAGCGTCCATCGCTCTGGTAATTATCTGATTGTTATGGGCAATGTTAGCCAGCCAAAGCTGGGCCTGTTCCGCATGAGGCGTATCCTCCATATTCAATACGTCCCAGATGTCCAGGTGAAAATAGCGCCCTGTAAGCTTATCCAGGTAATTGAACAGCTTGTCGCGGGCTTCATTAAACTTTTCTATATCTGTGATCAGACCAGGTTGGTCTTCTAGAAATTTATAAAACCGCTTCAGATTTTCAATTCCAGGTTCGGAATCAAAATATAATCCGGAATCATTAGATTCCACATGATTGTTATAATTATTACCTGAAATGAAACCTCCCTCTACTAATAATGGATGAAGCATAAGTGGCATTTCGTAACCCCATTCCATCATCATCTTATCGGTATTTTCGGCAACTGATGGGGTATTGATATTGTATAAATAGGCGCGGTGTGACATTCAGTCTATATTAAATGGCTTACAAATGATGCTGAGCCTAGAGCCAATTTTATGCCATTTGTTAGCAAAAACCAAATCACTCTTCAAAATTAAAACTCATTTGTAATTCTTCTCCAAGTAGTCGAGGTACATGCTGGTAAGATTAGATATAACAAATAGTTAACATACATTTAATGCGCTATTGTATCTCTCTAATGTACTTTTGAGAGCAAATAAATATTGGTCAAATGTCCCCAAGTCTGAACGAACATGAACTAATCAATCTTTGGAAAAACGGGGATGAAGGCGCATTCGACAAATTATTTAAACTTCATTTCCATAAATTACTCAGATTTGCTTCCCGGTATATTCACGATAGTGAGCTGGCAAAGGAAATAACAATGGACGTCATGTTCAAAGCATGGCAAAAGAAAGAAGAACTCATAAGCCAGAGTTTGGAGCCATTTCTTTTTCACCTGCTTAAAGGAGCTATGGTGGATCAATTCCGTAGGAAAAGTATTCTCTTCTTACCAGTTGATCAGATGCTTGCCGAGCCGGAGTCCAGAGAAAGGGCCGATGATCCAATCAATTACAGCCAACTTAGTTCATTGTATCAGGAAAGCCTGAACTGTCTCAGTCCCCAAAGAAGGCTGGTACTGGAAATGCGCCAGCAACAGGGAATGAGTTACAAGAAAATAGCGGATGAACTTGACATTTCTCCTAAAACGGTAAACCGACACCTTACAGATGCAGTGCATACGGTTAGAAGTTTAGTGCGGAAAAAGGGGGATATCACTCTTTTGTTTTTGCCTGCCATCGCAATCTTTATTTTTTGTTAAATATTTCCTTCTCATTATCAGTGATTTATGTTGTTTTTGACGAATACCCGCATTTTGCATTGGGTATAAGTTCTGTTTCTTACGGTATATATAGATAGCGCACTTGCTCTAATACCGAAGGCATGAAAACAGAAATAGACAGAGAACTTTTAGTCCGATATATCAATGGCAAGTGTACTGCTGATGAACTACTTCATGTAAAGCATTTTCTTCAGGATCCCGGATGGCAGCATGCACTAAAAGCAATACTGGAAGCCGACTTTTCTACAATTGAGCCTGCGCCGCAGGCTGATGAGACGACTTTGGAAGAGTGGAACCAGGAGTTTCGAGATAAGTATTTCAAAAAAATGCCGATGAAATTGTGGTACACAAAATGGATAGGTTATGCTGCCGCTTGCCTCCTTGTTCTGGGTATTGGAGGATATTTGCTGGGCGGACATTTGGTAAAGACCAAACCGGCCTTTACAACAGCTAAGGTGATGATAGAGAAAACCAATCCAAGGGGTATCCGCTCCAAGGTGACGCTACCGGACAGCTCTGTGGTTTACCTGGGCGCGGGAAGTAGTATCAGGTATCCTCAGCAATTTGCCGCGAACGAACGAAACTTAACACTTACAGGGGAAGCTTTTTTTGAAATCTCAAAAAATCCCAAGCGGCCCTTCGTGATCCATACTGGCGAGATACAGACCACTGTGCTGGGCACCTCCTTTAAAATCACGGCCTTTAAAGATGATCCGTTGTTTGTTGAAGTGGCAACCGGTAAAGTAAGGGTATCCAGGAAGGAAAATACAAAAGTGGCAGAACTTGCGGTGCTTGTCCCAGGAGAAGGAATATCATGGGATCATCAGCTAGGAAAGGCATCAATAATACCTGTTGACGTCTCGGCAATCCAAAGATGGTCATCAGGGGAAATTACCTTTAAAAATCGTTCTCTGGCACAAATTGCGGATGAACTGGAAAACTGGTACAATATTGAAATCAGATTTGCAGGGTCTGCGTCGGTTCGTAAGCGCCTCTCCTTGAGTGTTGACGGGAAAGCCTCACTTTCGGATGCGCTGGATATCATCTGCAATACAGCTGACCTGAAATACCGCTTTAACGGAAGACAGGAAATTATTATATCCGGCAACGAATAAAATGGAAAGGAGAAAAATGAAGGGTTAATCTTTACTAAACAAAAAATCCGTTCCCGGTAAACCGGAAACGGAAAATGTGATCACACGCAGTAACATGTTTACCAAGACGCTGTACTGCAGGTGAAATGTTCCAGGCCAGGCCTGGATTAAATTAAAGTGCTTTTATCAAACAACATTAACATTCAAAAATATGCATAATGTAGTAAAACTACGTCCAACAATTCGATTTATAATGAAATTATCCCTGATTATTGCCGTCTTCCAGCTCACCTTTGTCGGAGTCCTGCTTGCCAGTGATGTATGGGGTCAAAATCTCGACAAGCTAAAGATCGAGATTAAACTTAACAATGCTTCTATAGAAGAAGGCCTCATTGCGCTTTCTAAAAAAAGTGGCATAAGGATTTCCTATGCTGATGATATGCTCCGGAAAGAAAGTAAAAAGATCACGTTAAACCGTAATGAAATTACGGCAGGAGCTGTTTTACGAAGCATCCTGGAGAAAACCAATCTTACGTATCGACTTTTTAAAAATTACATTGTTATTGATGCTAAACCTGTTCCGCAACAGCCTGGGCGTATTACTGGTAAAATCACTGACGACAGGGGTGAAGCGATGCCCAGCACAACGATTAAAATTGTAGAAACCGATCAGACGGTACAAACTTCAGTAGATGGGAAGTATAGCATTAGTCTTAAGCCGGGAACGTATACCCTGGAAATCAGCTACATTTCCTATCAAAAGCAGCGTATTACAGATGTAGTGGTTAAAGCAGGTAGCAACACAGCACTGGATATATCCATGAAACCTGATTCGAAAGGCTTAACAGAGGTAATGATAACTTCAACCTATAAAAAAGCATCGGTAGCGGGGCTATATGCGCAGCAGAAAAATCTGTCCAATCTTTCAGATGGGATTTCTGCAGAGCAAATTGCTGCAACACCGGATAAACATGTAGGTGAAACGCTGAAACGCATTACCGGGGTATCCACCAATGAAAATAAAAAAGTAGTAATCCGTGGTATTGCAGAGCGTTACAATGTATCTCTGCTCAACGGGAGCACTTTACCAAGTACAGATGTTCAGGAACGCGATTTTGAGTTCAACCTGATCCCCACCAACCTGGTCGAAAACATTGTGGTGTCCAAGTCGATCACTGCAGATATGCCTTATGGATTCGCCGGGGGGTTGGTTCAGATCACTACTAAATCTGTACCGGAAAGCAATTTTGTTTCTATAAGTGCCGGAACCTCTTTTAACACCCGCACCATTGGAAAAGATTTTCTGGGTTATGGTCGTGGCAAATATGATTACCTGGGTTTTGATGATGGAAACAGAGATCATTTTCCGGCTGAGCTGCTGAACCTTGTGGGTAAATTTGATCCAACAAAGGATGAGAGTCAGAACGAAATCAAAGCTCCACAGGTTGGTGAGCAGAACAAGCGTATAGGAGGGACAGGGCGTTTAGGTACACGCAGTTTTCAGTCTATGCCCTCCCAAAATTACCAGCTGAGTTTGGGTAGGGCATATTCGCTTAGTGAAGCTAAAGTACGCAAACTCGGTTTTGTGGGTTCGGTAAGTTACCGGAACACGCAAACCAATGATTATGTTTCTACCATGCGCCGCGGAGACTGGGCCCATGAACCTGCTCGCCAAGATGACCCTACTGATGTAAATACCGGGAATATATATGGTTTTAATACAACCTTGGGATTACTGCTAAACGGGGGCTTGAAAACAGAAAATCACCAGATCAATACCTACAATTTATATACAAGGATATTTGACAATAGGTTTAGCCGCTATACCGGCTGGAGTTTTGAAACTCCGAAAAATGATACGGACACGAAATATGGCGGTATTTTAGAAGATGACCGACCTAAATTTACAGATTTGTTGCAAAACAAAGTAAGTGGCACGCATCACTTTAAATCGCTCACAATTGACTGGAGTTTAGCGAGGACATCTTTAAAATCGCTTGAGCAGGATGCGATATCCGCCTCGCAGAGCCCCAGGGAAATTGGAAATAGGGTACTTTACATTTATCAGCCAGGCACCGTAAGCGATCCTGGTTCAGGCCCACTGCACCGTGATGAATATATCTACAAAGAAAATAATTTTGATGGTGTGATTAGTGCTGCATACGATTTTAGGCTCGGCAAAACCAGACATGTCTTTAAAACTGGAGTGAATTATTTAAAAAAGCATGCGTTTTACGATTGGGAGGTGCTTCCTATCGTAAAAGGGACAAATTCAACTGTTCCAGTAGAACTGATTCCCATTCAGGACTGGGGCAATTATATGAGCATGGAAAACGCGGGAAACAGTTTGTTCTATTTCAAGCAAGATTACACTTCAAATAAATTTGAAGCTAAAAGCATAAATAAGGGCGGCTTTGTAATGTTAGATCACAAATTGTTACCAGGCCTTAGGGTGGTTTGGGGAGGCAGGGCTGAATATTTTAAGTTGGATACCATAACAAACTCTGCCAGTTTGCTCAGGGACAAAAATAGTAAGATCTTCTTTGAAGAAAAGAAAGACTGGTATTTTCTGCCTTCGGCGAACATTACTTATTCCCCTTTAAAAGATCTGAACCTACGTGCCTCCTATGCAAAGTCAGCTGTTCGTCCAGGATTGATGGAAAATTCAAGGTTCTCTCGTTATAACCCCAATTATGGATCGGTTGTGAGGAGCAATGGGGTTAGCAGTACGCTTATCGATAATTACGATGCCAAGATCGAACTGTTTCCCGGCGCAGGAGAACTCTTGTCGGCAGCCTATTTTTATAAATATTTTGATAAGCCTGCAGAATATTATAGGATAGACAATGAAAACAATGGCAGGGGTTACATTACCATTTCAAACTCTGACTGGGCAAAGGTAAGCGGATGGGAATTTGAACTTCGTAAAAGTTTAGGTTTTGTGTACGATGGACTTGCTTTTCTAAAGAACGTATACATTAGCGGCAACCTTACGCTTCAAAAATCAAAAGTAAGGGCACGGGAGGTGCAATATGAAAAAACGGCTGCTGGAATCGATACGATGTATTATAAATACATGAAATATCCCCGTGCCTTATATGGGCAAGTTCCAGTATTGTATAATGCAGGAGTACAATACGCTGGTAAAAAACTAGGTTTAAACATTAGCTTGAACCATTCCGGTTATAAGACTTTTATCACGGGGATAGAGCCCTCTTATGTTGAATATGAAAGGCCGCGAACACAAATGGATGCACAGATCAGCTATAGATTTCTTCAAGGAAAACTAGAAACCAAATTAAACATGAGCAACCTGCTTGACGCACCTTTTCGTTATTTTATTAATGATCCAACGACCTATGAATTAAAACCCGGAAATGAGGGCAAGTTAGACCTGGAATGGAGCGACAAATACAAATATAAATTTGGTTTCTCGGAGAAATTTGAAGAGGGATATATGGATCAGGCTACAAACAGGCTGGTCGGTGACAGACAAACTTCTACCCGTTATACTGGCCGTACTTTCAGTCTCTCTATTTCTTATAATTTTTAATTTAAATGATCATGATCAAAACATTTAGAATAATTTACCTGGCAGCTATTTTGCCTATATTGCTGTTCAGTGCCTGTGAAAAAGATGGTATCCATATAATGCCCAAGATAAAAGCCATCAACAAAGAATTTAGCATAAGCGGTTTTGTTGTAGGCGATACTGTTGAACAATATTTTGACGGTGTTAAAATGCGGGATTATTACGGACAGGTTAGGACTGTCTCTTTTCAGAACCAGCTTGCCTTTGAAAAGGACGAGATTAACATGGAATTGAGAAGAAAAAGTAACGGAGAGACCATTTATCGTCAAACATTTAACATCAATGACAAGCAAAATGTTGTTCCTCGTTTTTATTTCGACGGGTTGAAATTCAACAAGGGATATACTTACCCGGATCCGCAGGGAGATGAATATACAGCGAATTTTTATGTGGATCCCGCTGGCGGTTTTCCCCCGGTAGATATTAATATTGAGGTACTTGAGTACTATTTTGACGGTACCAAGCCAGATCCTATTATCGTGGTAAATACCACGACCATTCCCATTGCAGAAAATGTTAAGGCAGGAGCATGGACGCCCTACCTGAAAGTTCAAGTACCAATAGCCACCCCGCAACAAAGTGGCACTGAACTTTACCCGATTGTAGTGGTCAGGGATGCAAAGACCAAAGACTATTATGTCAATAAGAATAGGGACCAAAGTACAATTAATATGGAAATTCCTTACGACGGGGTTTCTCCGGGTAAGGTGCAGAGTCTATATCTGAACAAGATACCGAGTGGTACAGAAAAAAAATTCTTTCTGGAGTTCTATGATCTTGTCCAGTTGTTTCCCCGCTAATTGTCTGGGGTGTTAATTATATAAGATTTTGTATGGGGCGTATAGTTTCCTCATTCGAAGAGAAACAAAAAAGCCTGCAAAGATCGTATGATTTTGCAGGCTTTTTCTTGGTTATGATACCACTTTGGCAAAGAGTGGAGGTTTCGAACCCAGCTCTAAATGCAGCTTTATTTCGTATTTATGGCCTTTATAGTAATTAATTTTAATTGGATAACACAGAAAGTGAATATATTGTCAAATATTATAGAAATTATGTCTATGAATAAGTTCCTATTGATAGTAGCAATACTCATCTGTTCAACAAGATTATCGGCGCAGTCTCAAACCAATAAGTATCAATATAAAATCGATTTGTTGAATATGCGAGATAATAGGGTGCAGGTTTCCCTTGTACCACCCAAAACCAATCAGCGAGAAGCTAAATTTGTAATGCCTAAGCTAATTCCGGGCTACTATGACGCGATGAACTTTGGTCAATACGTTTCCGCATTTAAGGCATTTAATAAGAAGGGAGAGCCAATCACCGTTAAAAGATTAGATACGAATACCTGGATCGTGCCTGACTTGAAGAATACTGCTAGAATAACCTATGAAGTATCCAGCGGTTGGGAGGATCTGCCGCAAAATACTCCGGGAGCAAAATCTGCCGAAAGTACCTTTAAAAAAGACAAACTTTTTATCCTAAACTATAATGCGCTCGTCGGTTACTTTGAAAAAGTTAGAAATAAAGGCTACAAGGTGACGGTAAAGAAAAACCGGGAATTCTATCCCTCATCTGCCTTGGAATACACCCATCAGAACGATACTATAGATGTGGTTTCAGCAAAAGATTACCGTCATCTGGTCGATGCACCTGTCATGTATTGCGTACCAGACACCACCTGGATCACAGTGGGGAATGCGAAAGTCCTGGTTTCCTTTTATTCGCAGTCGCATCAATCTTATTCAAAAACCTTAGCCTCCAGATTGGACACGATTTTAAGGAGTCAGCAGGCATACCTTGGCGGGAGATTGCCTGTTAATGAGTATGCATTTCTGATCTATCATGAAAAAATCCCAAGGGGACTGATGGCTGATGGCCTTGAACACAGCAATTCCACTGTATGCCTGTACGGTTCGGAAACTTTAGACCAGCTTCCCGAGGCATTAATTGATGTTGCTTCTCATGAGTTTTTTCATATTCTGACGCCACTCAATATCCATTCTAAGGAAGTACAGGATTTTAATTTTCTTAACCCTGTATTGTCAAGGCACCTCTGGCTTTATGAAGGTATGACTGAATATGCGACCATGCATATGCCCATAAAACAACGGATGATCAGCCTTCAGCAGTTTGCTAAAAAGATCGAAGCCAAAATCAAGGGTATGGAAGGATTCGATAATAACTTGTCTATGACTGTGATGAGCACTAATGCGATCAAAAGGCAGGATCAGTATATGAATTTTTACCAAAAAGGTGCCTTGATAGGTTTATGCCTTGACATTCGCTTAAGAGAACTTTCCAATGGAAAGCTTGGTACACAGGAATTAATGCAAAAGCTGGTTAAAAAATATGGTCCTGAAAAAGCTTTTAAAGACGAAGACTTGTTTAATGTAATTACTGCATTTACATTCCCCGAGATTCGTCAGTTTTTTAAAGATTATGTCGAAGAGGGACAAACAATTTCTTTAAAAGAGAGTTTGATGAAGGTAGGACTCGATTATGATGAAGCCGCAAAAACTGTTTTTGAAATGAATAACCCCTCCAGTAGTCAACTTTCGTTGAGAAAGGCATGGATAAACCAATAAGCAGAACCCATTTTGTCTACAAGGCCTGGTTGAACCCCTCTTATTGCATTGCAAACGGGGATGGAAGTATACTTCGGGCATACTTTGGCCGGTTTTTGATAATTCTCTCCGGTAAAACAGTATACCTTGAAGTATACTGCTTAAAATACCGATTGGATAACTTTGCGGTATAGTAGGGCTTGTATTTTTTTGCCAGGTCAAGTTTTTTCATGATTTTTTTTATTCAAAATAAACCATGCCCACTGACAACCCTAAGGTAGCCTCCTGAAATTTCTACAGGAAATTAATGCAGAAACGACAAGGGGGAAATTAAGACTGTTGAACATCCCAATTTAGATAGCTGTCTTTTTTAATGCCACCTGATTTGTAAATTGAGTAAAAAGCGATACCGAAAAGTTCACCATGCGAAAACCTTAAATTATGATAATCTTTGCAATTTCCTATTTATGTTAAACGCAAATAAGCCAATGAAACGTGGGGATGAAATTACCAGGACCTATTTTGATTTTTTAGACCTTCATCTAGCTGAAATTGTCAGCGGTGAGGCCACTGAAATGTTGACCTTGAACGAAATCGCAAGCGCCTTATGTGTTTCTCATACCCACCTGACCGATACCATTCAGCAAACAATGGGTCACCATCCCTGTCATTTCTATGATTTGAAAATCGTGGAACAGGCAAAAGAAATGATGCTCCATACGGACCGTTCTATTGCAGACATTGCGAAGAGATTGACGTATGATCCCTCCAATTTTTCAAAATTCTTCAGAAAATTTACCGGACAAACACCTGGGGCGTTTAGAAAACTGCATAAAAAATAGCGAATACCTGAAAGCTCCGAAAAGTTCACCATGTTATTTAAAGGGCGATAGCTGAATTTTATACTATCAATAATCTTAAAAAATTTATTATGAGCAGGAACGATTTAAAAGGTAAAGTAGTGCTGATCGCAGGAGGTGCGAAAAACCTGGGTGGCTTAATTAGCAGAAATGTAGCGGCAAAAGGAGCGAAGGTAGTGATCCATTACAATAGTGAGTCAACAAGAGTTGATGCAGAGAAGACCTTGGCCGATATTATCTCAGCTGGTGGCGAGGCTTACCTTATCCAGGCCGATTTAACCAGGGTGGAAAATGTGGTAAAGCTGTTTGCGGAAGCAAAAGCCAAATTTAGTGGTATTGATATTGCGATCAATACGGTGGGTAAAGTGCTGAAAAAACCATTTTTAGACACAACCGAAGCAGAGTACGATAGCATGTTCGACATCAATTCAAAACAGGCTTATTTCTTTTTACAGGAAGCTGGAAAACAATTGAACGATAATGGTAAGATCTGTACTATAGTGACTTCATTACTGGCTGCATTTACGGGTTATTACTCGACATATGCTGGTGCAAAGGCACCTGTTGAGGATTTTACCCGTGCGGCAGCAAAAGAGTTTGGAGATAGGGGGATTTCAGTTACTGCGGTTGCTCCTGGTCCAATGGATACGCCATTTTTTTATGGACAGGAGTCGGAGGATGCTGTTGCCTATCATAAATCGGCATCAGCTTTAGGGGGGCTTACCCGGATTGAGGACATTGCCCCGCTGGTGGAATTTTTAGTAACAGATGGCTGGTGGATTACAGGGCAGACCATTTTTGCGAACGGAGGGTACACTACAAGATAGAGGTTTCAAGCAAAAGTCCTAAGTGATATAGGATTTTTGCTCTTGCATTTTTATTTGCCTGGATAAATCCATAACTTAAAATCATGATAATCAAAATTATAAACACCATACTCATGCTTTTTGCTGCTTACATGGGAACCAAACAAGGCTGGGCGATGTTTTCGGGTAAAACCGAAATGCTGGAACTGTTTGGCAAATGGAGCATCGGCAAGCAGGGGGTGATGGCTTTAGGTTTCTTTACGCTGTTGAGTGTTGTCCTGATGCTCATTCCTAAAACTTTCGTCTGGGGGAATTTCCTGATGGCAGCAGGTATCCTGTTAATTATCTGTTTTCATTTACTGGGCAGAGATCTTAAAGGGGTGATGATTGAAGTACCTTTCTTCCTGCTGTCCTTAGTTATTATTTACCTCCAGCACCCAATGGTGAAAGTAAGCTAGGAGACAAATTATATACATGCTGGCTTTATTCACACACAATTCCAAAGATTTGGTCTTGTGCTGTTTCATGAAGTCCTGTGTATCCAAACGAACGATAAATTATGTGCCTTTTAGCGAACTATGAACCGAATACCTTGCTGAAATCTTAAGCCTTTGTTGCTCAGCACGATCACAATTTTGTCTTGCTCTTTAAGGCTCGACAATAGAGTTATTACACCATCAAATAAGGTTGTGTATTCGGCATCGAGATCGGTATAAAGGCTCCGTAGGAATTTACCATAGAATTGACCTCTTCAAGGGGTAGTGTTTTGCCTATGGGATGCAAGGTGGCCGAATTGGAGCAGAGATTTCAATATTTTATTAATTTTTTGTAAAAGGTATGAGATCAACCGCGTTTTTATCCTCCGCATTTAAAACGGCTCCATAGCGCATTTAGCTTCGTCCATATCGGTTTAGTAAGCGGTTTGGGAGATAGCTGGTAAAAAACAATTATTTGCATGCTTCCCGGGCATTTTTTGATATGGATTTTTGCATTAAGTAGTATTGGTTTCTGTGCCATATAATCGAGCATACGGATAGTTCCCTGGAAAGTATGCATGTCTCCTTTTTCTGTTTTTATCGCCCGGAGTTTGGTCTCAGTCTTGATGATTAGGGCTTTGGGAATGTTTCGCTTGGTGATGTTCCTGTCTACAAGGCCGTCATAATAGGCATTCAGGTTTTTTTGGAGGATCACTGTAGTTTGAACAGGAGCATTGTCCAGCAGCCATAGGAACGCATACGACCAATATTCAGGGCTTTTCTGGTTGCTCCAGCCTTTGGTAAACCGGATATCTTCCACACCAGTGTATGTAATGGATGGTGCGAAGTCTATTGGGATGGGAAAACGTTCGATTCCCCAGCCGTCCAGCTCAAGCTGATAGGGTGGCTTCCAGGAAGGGCCGTCAAATACTGGCTTATTTTGCGCCACTACCTTAGTACATAGGCAGTTGAGGGTCAAGGCAAAGAGATAGCAGGTAAACTTGTTCATATTTTAATTGCTTTAATAGTTTTGGGTTGGATGGTGATTGGTAGCAGACGGCCCGCCAACTCTACATGGAGACCGATGATGTTGATGAGCGAGGAATATTGGTTTTCCAAAAGGCCGCGCAGGGATAGTTTGAAATTAAGTAGAAACATCGTTGCATGGTTTGATTTCGTGATTGTGGTTTCCATTTTTATGCCACAACGTATAATATGGGGTGTAAATACAATATTTGGGTCTTTCTTGTGAATCTTTGTCCGATAGTGGACATGCGTTGTTCAGTTTTGAACAGCAGATGGCTTAAACGAATATGAAGGAACGGAAGCAAACTATTATAAAACTCATTTGGTCTTTCTCAACATGCTCTTTTAAAACTTCGATTCCTCTTCCAAAAAAACTTAAATAAATTTGCGCAACCCAAAAGTTGCGCATATGTTTGCAACCTGAAGGTTGCTGATTAAATATTTGCAAAATGAAACAAGACATATTCCAAGCTATAGCCGACCCTACACGCAGGGCTATTTTGACTTTACTTGCCATTCAGGCTTTGACGCCGAATGTAATGGCAGAAAAATTTGATATGACCCGGCAGGCGGTATCAAAACATATTAAAGTGTTATACGAATGTGAATTGATAAAACCTGAGCAGACTGGCCGGGAAATTTACTATCACTTTAACGCGAAAAAAATGCAGGAATTTGATAATTGGTTAGCCCAATTCAGACAAAACTGGGAAACTCAATTTAACCAATTGGACCAATTATTAACAATAATTAAAACAAAGGAATAATGAACAACGATTTGCTATTTGATTTTAACGTTGATAAAACGGCGAAAACAGTATACATCACCAGAGAATTTAATGCCGCACAGTCTTTAGTATGGGATGCCTTTACTAAGGCTGAGCTGCTGGACCAATGGGGGGCGCCTGCGCCGATGCGTGCCAAAACCAAGTACATGGATTTTAAAGAAGGTGGACGCCGGTTTTATGCCATGATCAGCCCCGATGGGCAGGAGCGTTGGGCGCTGCAGGAATTTACTTCTATTACCCCGAAAATCAATTTTAAGATGTACAACACGTTTGCTGATAAAGACGAAAACCGTGAATTGCCGGGTTCTGAATGGGATTACAGTTTCAGCGAAAAAAACGGCATCACTAAAGTGAATATTACCATCTTTAATGAATCGTTTGAACGACTGGAGAAATTATTAGAGGGCTTCAAAATAGGCTTCATTATGACTTTGAAAAACCTCGAAGAACTGCTGGTCTCCTTATCGAAATAGATATAGGGAGAAAATGGTGGGGCACATTCGCAACGTGAATGCTTAAAACCGGAGAATACTAGTATAAAATTTAACCATTTAAATAGAATAACTATGAGAGCAATTAATCCGTGGATAAACTTCAATGGCAATGCCGAAGAAGCATTCACTTTTTACAAATCAGTTTTTGGCGGAGAGTTCGCAAAGATCATTCGTTTTAAAGATTTAGCAAGTGCTGAATTTTCGATAGCAGAACATGAGGCTAACAAAATCATGCATATTGCTTTGCCTATTGGCAAAAAGAATGTATTAATAGCCAATGACGTTCCCGAATTTATGGGACAGGTAAACGAGAACGAAAACAGATCTAAAATAGTGGTCAGTGCTGAAAGTAGAGAAGAGGCAGACCAGATATTTAGCGGCCTATCTGTAGGGGGCGAGGTTGAAGGGCCTATGGGTGACAGCCCTTGGAATACATACGCCGGAATGTTTAGAGACAAATATGGTATTGAATGGATCGTGGAATTTGATCCGAGCTTATAGCGGACAAGTTTACTTCAAAATAGTCATTTATGAAAACCTATCGCTTCCATTTTAATAATAGCCAAAAAAGTTCAACTATTCTGTTTTGGTTTTTTTCCACGTTGCTGACCGTTTCACTAACAGTCCTAACCATCGTTTTACCGTCGCATCCGAACCCACTTTTCCCGACCTGGCTATTACTGATCTCCTTGCCGTTAATGTTAATAGCTATTTACAGACTGTTTAAAGTGGTATCTGAAAGGAAGTCGACAGACATCGTTTCACTAAGTGAAGAAGGCTTTACCAGCTCCTGTTTCGGCTCTGTTTTGTTTTTAGAAATACACTCCATTCGGGTTCCTGTAAGGGAAATAGGACTATTGGGGGGGCTACAGCTCGACTATTACAAAAAAACTGAAGCTGATATGCCTTACCTGGAATTTTCGGTCACCACTCGGAATGGAAAAACATTAAAATGGATATTAAATGAGTGGGGTGGGCTTTATAATTCGAAAGAAGAGTTTTCAATTTTCTTTAATTTTCTCACAGCGCTAACCAATCATCTATATCTACTTTATCATGCTAAGGAGGAATATAACAGGTATTTAAAAATTCTTGACGAAAAAGGTTGCTGGGAAAAGCGAGGTTAAATTTCCATGCCGTCTGTTGTGAGGATACGGGTCATCTTGCTGCAGCTATTTCACCAATGGCGAAACTAAATTTGAATTGACTTACGAACGCTGGATTCATCGTCCTTTATAAAAGATGGATGTACTCCAAATTATTTGCCGGAATTCATATCTATTGAAAGTAATAAACGAAGCCTTTAACGACTTGTGTGAGTAGTACTACAAAAGAAAAGTATTTCAATGGAACAACCTATTGTGATCAGGAAGCAGCACTATCTGAGTCGCTGCTATGATTACAATACCCAAATATGGGTATTGTAGCCTATTTACTAAAGTCGTAGTTTCGTATAAGATCAATCTCGATAAAGCAATTTTATCCCCCTCTTATTGTGATGCGAACATACTGCTTTAAATGATGTTATAAATGCAAGAAGGAGGATCAAAAGCTGGGCTGATAGTTTACTTGTACTCGTGACTCAATGAGAATAAACTTTGAAAACTATGAAGAAAAAATCACAAAATTACCTGGCTATAATCGGTATAATTGTTACGGCCATTTTTACAGTGCAATGCAAAAAAAGCGCGCCCATAAATACCACTCCGATAAAGACTGTTATTACTAATATTAGTCCTTTACAGGGGATGAAGGGAACGATTGTAACGATTACAGGTGCTGGCTTTGACACCGTTCTGCGTACGACCAGTGTAAAATTTAATAGTAAATCTGCCACCATAAAGTCAATAACAGCTACCCAAATGATCGTTGTAGTACCTGAAGAAGCTACCACCGGTCAGATTACGGTAACTAATAAGGATACGGTCATCCTATTTCCTGCAAATTTTACGGTTAGATCCTTTGTTATCACTAAAATTCCGGCCGATAATGCGTTTGATGGTGCCTCTATCGTAAACATGGCTGCCGACGTCACCGGAAATGTCTATGTGAATACCAATACGGACACCGTTTTTAAAATATCCCCGGCGGGAGTTAAAAGTATGCTGACCAAAGTGGGCAACAGCAGCACTAAGTTGGGTGGCATAGCTGTAGACGGAGCAGGCAACGTTTATGCGGTGGGAACTAATGATTTTAAATTATATAAAGTTACATCTGCTGGAGCAGTAAGCGTTTTTGCGGGCAGCGGCGTTTCAGGGTATGCTGATGCGCTTGGTACTGCAGCCCAGTTTACCGCTCCGGCAGGTATGACTATTGACGTTTCTGGAAATTTGTTTGTTACGGATGTTTATCGCGTTCGTAAAATTACCCCGGCAGGGCAGGTAAGTACCTTTGCGGGTAAGGCAACTCCCGGAAAAGTGGATGGCCAGGGTACCTCAGCCGCTTTTGGAAGCTATGGCAACCTGAATCATATTGCCACTGATGCCTCTGGTAATGTTTATGTAAGCGATGGTGATTATGATATCAGGGGTGTCGAGAGTAGCGCTTATTACATTCGTAAAATAACACCCGCCGGCATTGTAAGCACTATTGGGCCGATACCAAAGCAAATGGCTAGTTGGACGGGGGGCAAAGGGTCTGTAACTTTACGATTTACATCTATGCTTGCGGTAGATGTAGCCGGCAATTTATTTTTACCCGGATCGTCCTATAATAACGGCACGGTCGCATCAGGCGGCTGCTGTACATTTGGCCCGGTATTCATGGTAAACAAAGCATTAAATTCCTCAGAGTTTTACGATCTTACAGGTACGTTTTCATTTCTCACTATGAGCTATACCGGCATAACTTTCGACCCATCCGGAAATATGTACATCAGCGCCGCCGTCAACTATGGTCGCCGTATGTATGAGCCGTCAAGTATGGGCAAGACAGGGAGCTTGATTGTGAAATTTATGATCCAATAGATGTCATGTTAAAATAGGATGTAAACATAGTACCACATCAGTAAAAGTCGATTTGTTTACAAAATAAGAAAAGCCAGATAAATATAAAATCTATCTGGCTTTCAGTCTTATTCGCTTTAGAAAAATCCACTTGGATCTCGGCGGGCGAAGGTCGCTACAGCGACAACAGGCGGAGAGCGAGGGATTTGTACCCTAGCCAAAAACCGTCTTATTTCGTGTCTGAGCGGACTTTGAAAATTCGACTCACCGAATTACTCACCGCAATCTCTGTTTTTTATAACTGCAAATGCTATTCTGTAAAATTAATCATAATTATCAGTATATCAAATAGTTGAGGTCATTTTTTTTAGGTTCGGGAGCCTCTTTTAAGGTTCGGGAGTCAAAAGGATTGCATCTTTGTTTTTAACTGTCTGATTATTAGTGTGTTGTTTGTATTTGTTCTGCTGTGACTCACTCCGACTTGAAAATTCTATTTGAGGCGCGCAGAAATGAAATAGTAATCTTAGCCGAGCGACTGAATAGTTAAAAAGGTGGAAGTTTAAAAGGCAAATTAAACTAGACGTTCCGGATAGAGGTATGTGTACGCTGATCGGTAAGGTTAATTGGGTATTTCATCAAAAATCAAAACTTCGCATACCCCAGGTGTTGGTGAGAAAATTCGCTTAAATTTTGACACTTAATGACCAATGGCAATTATTTTGTGTGTTAAGATACAAGGATGATCATACCGGATATGATTAAAGTTAATGTTAGTTGGTCGAATATTCTTGGTGTAGGAGATGGAATAAATGCACAAATTTTTTTTATGACCCGGGGCCAAGATGCTGGTACATTTCATCTGACAAGATCAAGCAGTGGAAAAGTTGGTGTTGATGTAGGTGTAAGTGATACAATAGTTAGTGGTTGGTACTTGGGTAATTCTAGAAATGTAACATTTGATGGGTTAACAGGTAAGGGAATAGATTTATCTGGAATTATGAAGTTTGTTGGCGGCTTGTGGGGCTCTACGGATAAAAATAATAGCTTGTCTTGGGCTGGAAGCAACTTCGGTCTTGGAATGGGCCTATGTTAATACCAAAAATAGGCATTTCTGATGGATATGGTTATACTGCTGAATTTTTTCGCTAAATTTATATGTTATGAAAAAAGAATTAAAAGTAGGATTGTTTATATTTTTGCCTCTTTGTGCATTGTTTATTTTATGCAATCTTTGGAACTATAAGAAATAGAAAAGTCGATCTTTCTTGGGATTTTACAGGGATCGTCGATAAAATAGATTATGATGAAAAAGGGCGTTCCTAATGTAATTGTTAGTGGCAAAGAGTATTATTTATCGGCTGGATATAATTTTGATCATAAGATCGAAAAAGGAGATTCTCTAATAAAATATAAAGATTCAAATTTGTACAAATTGGTTAAACATACATCTGGAGAGACATTTGCTTTTAAGAATTGATTTAATTTATAGGCTTAAAGCTGCCGAGTGGGGAAGAACCTCTATCTGCGAATATACATAATCGTGATCGATCAAATATCCAGAAAATCAGTTTTAGTGGACGACAAGTAAATGCAGGGTGAACTTTGTCTGAAGGAACCTATATATGGAATGGTAGTAAATGGGTAAAACGATAAATATGAAAAAAAAAGCAATCTTGATTATTACTTTGTCGGTTATGATTTGCTTCATTTATTGGTATTTTAGAAATGTTAATGGGTGGATGGAATTTCGCAGAAATACGGATACACCAAAAGAATTTTTAAATCATAGTCAAATAAGCAAAAAAGGCTATAGTGGAGACAGCATGGCGATAAATAGACAATTAAAATTGCTGTTATTGAAGCGGAAGGACTTTTTTGCTAATACTGCTTATTCTGATTCCATGGAAGTAATCATTGATAGTATTCTGTATAGTCCCGATTTCAATAAATTGGCTGTATTTGTTATTATGAAGAATTCAACCGATAAACAGTTACACCCTGATAAAAACTATGATTGGTATTATGATGCCACTTGCTATTTGGGTATTCGGCAGAGAGATTCAATTAATTTGAATTGGATAGGCCCAGTTTTTAGCAATTCTTTTAGTAGAGAAAGCATATCAAATGACATTAGATCAGCTTGTTTTAAAACATTTGCAACAGAGGATACAAGTGACAAATACAAATATAACTTGAACGACATTCGTTTTTGGAATTCTCCAATATGGACAGAAAAGGAGAAGTATTAAATGTTAAGTAAGGTGTTCGATTACGGGGCCAGGTTCTATGACCCTGTGATTGGTAGGTGGAATGTGGTTGATCCGTTAGCTGAGAAAATGAGAAGATACTCGCTTTATAATTACGTATTTAATAACCTATTACGTTTTGTTGATTCTGATGGTATGGAACCGACTGATCATATATTTAATTCACAAGGGAAACTGATCCAAATTACATCAAAGGGCAGGAATATATTGATCAAGACAGATGATGGGAAATTAGTGAATATTTCGGATCTACCTTTTAATAAGGAAAATATGCAAACAATAGCAAGAGTAGCTAGTTTTTATGGAACTCAACTTGGCGTGCCTAGAGACAATGAAAAATAAGTTGTTTTTTATACTGGTAGGGATATGTTTCCTGTCATTTATAATTGTTAATGTTTATTTTCTAGTTAGAGGAAATAAAATAAATTTGTCTTACGAGTTTGATGGGGTTGTAGAGGAGGTCAGATACGATGTTAAAGGAACTCCATATGTTACCGTTAAAGATACAACCTATTATTTGAGTGAAGGTTGGAACTTCGAACACCTTATTGAAAAGGGGGATTCAATACAAAAAAAGAAAAACGATCTAGAGGTGAAATTAATTAAACAAAACAATAAAATTTATACATTCACCCCATGAGAAGTATTGTCCTACTTTTTTTTTGTATAATTGTTTCATTTGGATTGGCTTCTTGCTCATGGACAAAAGTTTATAATGATCTTGAGGAAGATCATATTGCAGGTAAGCATTTTCTAGATGGTTTTTACGGTGCAGTGAAAAATAAAGATCTTGATAAAATTGAGAAATTAAGTAGTGATAGTTTGCTGCTTTTAAAAGGGAAGGAAAGATACAGACAGCTATTCGAGTTTATTAATTTGAAGGTTGGGGGATTTGAAGGATACGAAGTGTCTGAGGTTGAAACTAAAAGGGTTGAAAAAAATGGATTTATTAAAGTCTATTATAGGTTTAGAAATAGGGTGAAATATGAAAATGGTCTTGTGGATGAAGTTGTTGTGCTAAGTAAGCTCGGAGAAAAAAACATAGAAATAATGTCCTATAATGTTAATTCCGATTTATTTATGACACAGTAGTTTCTTTGGCATCGATAATTTGGGAGGATTTATTGCAATTGATCCTAGACCGATGAAAGCCGGACGTTACTACTTTATCATAGTACTGTCTCCAACCTTAAAAGATGCAGCACACATATCAAATTTCCCGTTAATCTCAGGGTGTTGTCTTGGTTATCCAGTTTTCCTTTAATCTTTTCAATTTCCAGCCTGATCTCTGTATTGTCGGACAGCACATGGCGCATTTTGGTAAAAATGCGGATGATCTGGATGTTTACCTCAATAGCCCTTGTACTGTTTAGCACGCTGGATAGCATTGCCACGCCCTGTTCGGTAAATGCCATGATGTTATATTTGGAATGTACGCCATGTCTTAAGGTGCCAAATTGGCTCCTTAAGATTTTCTGTTCCTCCGTGTTTAGCTCAAACATGAAATCTTCGGGGAAAACGTTCCGTATTCCTTTTTACCTGTCGCTTTAGCTGTTTGGTTTCCACTCCATATAGTTCAGCCAGATCCGAGTCCAGCATCACTTTATACCCTCTTATCATGTAAATCTGGTTCATAACCAGTTCATCAGAAATTTTGATTTTTGTTTCAATCTTATCTATCAAGTATTTAAAACGGTCGGCACATGAGCTGCCGACCGGAAGTGATTAAATTGATGCGAAAATCTGTCTCAAAGGTGCCATGTCACTGCTTACTTTTTCATCCAGCATTTTTGCATAAAGTTGGGTGGTGCATATATTGGTATGTCCCATCATTTTTGATACGCTTTCAATAGGTACACCATTCAAAAGGGTAACTGTAGTAGCAAAAGTACGCTTGGCGATCCGGTTGCCGAGTGTCTTGGCGATGCCTGATAATGCGGCAATCTCCACCAAATACTCGTTCATTTTTTGATTGCTGGAAATGGGCAGCGCCCCGTTGTGATTGACACAGGAAGGGTGATCTTTATATCTTTCCAGAATATCAGCGGCTAGGGGAATAAGCGGGACAGCTATAGGAGTACCTGTTTTTTTACGATAGCTGAACAGCCACTTTTCGCCGTCAATACCTATACGTATGTCGGTTTGTTTGAGTTTTTGCACATCGGCATAGGACAGCCCCGTATAGTGGGGATTATTCCATATGTGGCCACCTCTTTCGCGGAACGTGGCCTCATATTACGGTCCAAAATGATCAGTCGATTTCGCGGCAAAATGGTCAGTCGGCTTATTTTAAGCAGTTTTTAGCCTCAGAAAAAGCGGTCTGGGCTGATAGTTCGTTTTGATCATCAAAATTAATTAGCACGCATTTAATTACGTTTCATTGGAAAATTCTGAAGCATCTCTATGAAGACCTTTTTAAACAAGCAGATTTATCAAAAATTGGTGTCACAGTCACCCTTCAGATCACAAAAACAGCTTTAACAGCTATCTATTGACAAACTAAATGCTAAAAATAAAAAAGGCTATTTAAAAAATGGGTAAGATTGAATTTCGGGATTTGAATATATTTGGTCTAAAGGCGAAGATGTCTTCCGAAATTAAAGGCAGAAGTTCGGGTGCACAGTTTGGAACGAAATGAAGTGTCTACTATCTGCGAAATATACACACTCAACTTGAAAATTCTATTTGAGGCGCGCAGAAATGAAATAATATGTATATTTCGATAAAAGTGGGGAAGAACCAGTTTGCAGCGAAATGAGGTGTCAGTTTAAACGCGGAACGAGCGGCCATTTTCGATGAAATACCCAGCCGAATACCTAACTTCAAAAAATAGCGTTTGACGATGGTGTAGCATTCTTCTTGAAAAGTTGAAATACTTTGTTATTTTTGGTGAAACAATGTTATTTGACGCTTCTTATTAATGCACTATAAGCCTGGTCTTCACATCCTTTCTGAATTTAATTCAGTTCAGAGGGATTATCTTTTTTCATACGCGGCCTGTGAAGTTTTATTTAATGATCTGATAGATAAATACGAACTCACCAAGGTGGGCGAGGTGTATCATGATTTTGAAAACGGGGGCTTTACCGCGGTGATATGTCTTACAGAATCTCATTTATCTATTCATACATGGCCTGAATTCGGTTTAGCCACATTTGATATCTTTTTGTCTAATTATCAGAAAAATAATGAGGAAAAGGTAAAAGGGCTCTATGCTGAGGTATTGGGCTTTTTTGAGGGGGTGGAGCGTCAGAAAACAGAATTGATCAGATAAGGGTATGGCCACAATTTCTATAACTTCCTTTCCCGAATCAGAAAAAATTAGCTGCCCAAATTGTAATTCAGCATTCACTTTGTATGATCCTGAAGGAAGTGAATTTTGCGTTTGCGGATTTTGCCATACTTATATTCAGTTCGTAGATGAGGTTCCGAAAGAAGTAAAAACTTTAGGCCCGCCACAATTGAAGCCGGCTATTCCATTGGGAACTGAAGGTATACTGCAGGACCTTTCATTTAAGGTAATCGGGTATATGGAAAAAGATGAGGGAAACAGTGCTTACCCGGGGTGGAGAGAATATGTGTTATACAATTATGAGAAAGGGTATGTCATACTCTCGGAATATAACGGGCATTGGAATATCATTTTTGATAAAGCATTTTTACCAAAACTAGAAAAGGTATTGTATGGGAATGATTATGTGTTGTATGATGATGTTGAGTATAAATTGTTCCATAAGTATAAGCCAAGAGTACTTTCTTTAGCCGGTGAGTTTGATTGGGACGTGCTTAAAGAAAGGGTGAATACTGCTGAGTATATTGCCCCACCTTATATTATTGCCCGTGAAGCTGGCTTTGGAGTAAAAGCCAAGAATATCAATTATTATCGTGGAGAATACCTGGAGCCAGCGGTAATTGCCAATGCATTTAACCTGGACTTTGCTTCATTTCCGGCTAAAGTCGACCTCATATCAAATCAACCTTCAAAAGCTTATAGCGATTGGAAATGGTCATTGTACACCACGCTTTATCTTATTCTTGTCCTATTACTAATGGAATTATTTGTGGTTTGGGCAAAACCCGAGCAGGTTTTGGTAGATAGTGTGTATAATCTTACTTACGATCCTGAGAAAGGAATTAATGAGTTTAAACCATTTGTAACCTCTGCATTTAATGTTAACGACAACTCATCGCCGCTGGAAATAGAGATTAGTTCGGGCGTAAATAACAATTGGCTGGAAACAACTATCGTACTGGTTAATGAAGCAAGTAATCAAACCTGGGAGGTCACCAAAGGATTTGAATATTATGAAGGCGTGGAACAAGGTGAAAGATGGACTGAGGGAGAGACCAGTGCTAAGGTCCTGCTTTCTGAGATTCCCAAAGGAAAATATCATCTTAATATTTATCCTGCCTCGGGCGATCCGGCCAGGAATGCTTTAGCGGTCAAGGTGGTTAGTAATGTAACTTTATGGAGAAATTTACTGGTTTGTCTCCTTGTATTGTGTCTTCTTCCCGCCTATACGTATTTAAGGATGCGCAATTTTGAAAAAAGACGTTGGACGAACTCTAATTATTCACCTTTTGAAGAATGATATTATGAATAAAGCTTTTAGAACTATTTATCTTGCCTTAACCCTTGGTATCACGGGATATTTTGGCTATTCCTTGTATTATGGCAAAGCTTTCTGGGAAAGCAGTAAAGTGCAGAAGAATACAGAGTATACGGGTAGAAGATTCTATGGCGGTTACGGAAACAGATTAAATCATAAATAATTAAAACGACATGAACCTAAGCGAACTTATTAATTACAAATACATAGTGGCCTCGGTGGTTTTCTCTGTATTGGGCATTCTAATCTTATTTTTAGCCTTCTGGATTGTTGAAAAGATTACTCCTGAAAATCTTTGGAAAGAGATCTTGGAGAAACAGAATATGGCATTAGCTATTGTTTTTGCGGCCTTTATTATTGCCATTGCAATTATTATAAGCTCTTCAATCCATGGATAGCAATGCATAAAAAGCTGCCTGTTTTATTACTAACTTCTGTTTTTGTTGTTGCTACCTGCGGCTTAATCTATGAACTGATCGCGGGGACACTTGCCAGTTATTTACTTGGAGACTCTGTTACCCAGTTTTCAACGATCATTGGCTTGTATCTTTTCTCCATGGGGATTGGCTCCTGGATATCGAAGTACTTCGAAAAGGACATTTTATTCTGGTTTATTCAGATTGAAATTCTGGTTGGTCTTGTTGGAGGAACCAGCTCCAGCATTTTGTACCTGGTTTTTGAAAGCGCTGCTTCTTTTCGCATTATTTTATATAGTCTGGTAGGTATTACTGGAATCCTCGTTGGATTGGAAATTCCCTTACTCATGCGTATTTTGAAAGATCGTTATGAGTTTAAGGATTTGGTTTCAAAAGTATTTACCTTCGATTATATAGGAGCGCTACTGGCTTCTATTGTTTTTCCTTTATTGCTAATTCCCTATCTCGGACTGATAAAGACTTCTTACCTTTTTGGTATTCTTAATGTCGCTGTTGCCTTAATCGTATGTTTAAATTTTCATAAAGAGATTAAACGGGCAAGTTATCTTAAAATAGCTTCTATAATCTGTTTACTGGCATTACTCGCCGGATTTGTGTTGGCTGATGCCATAACTAAGTACTCTGAAAGTTTGGGATATAACGATACGGTCATCTATTCTAAAAGTACTAATTACCAGCGTATTGTGTTAACTAAAAAAGGTAAGGTGCTGCGCCTATATTTAAACAGCAATTTACAATTCAGCTCTGATGATGAGTACAGGTATCATGAAGCACTGGTACATCCTGGTCTTTCGGCAATACCAGGTGCTAAAAAAGTACTGGTTATGGGAGGAGGTGATGGCTTGGCAGTAAGAGAAATTCTTAAGTACCCGGGAGTTAACCAAATCTCGCTAGTCGACCTTGATCCGGGTATGACAAATTTGTTTAAGTCTAACCCAATGTTGACCGAATTGAATAAATCTTCGTTGCTGTCGCCCAAAGTTAAAGTCATCAATGCAGATGCTTTTTCCTGGATCAGGTCTCAAAATGAAAAGTATGATTTTATAATTATAGATTTTCCGGATCCTTCTAATTACTCTGTTGGGAAGTTATACAGCAACTCTTTTTACCGCCTGGTTAGATCCATTCTTTCAGAGGACGGTATGATCGTGGTGCAGTCGACATCACCTTTTGTGGCACCTAAATCCTTTTGGAGCGTGAATAAAACACTGGAGTCTGTTGGTTTCTTTACCACACCATATCACAATTATGTGCCTTCTTTTGGTGACTGGGGCTACATTATGGCGGCAACCAAGCCTGGATATAAAGTTCCTGAACATTTTCCTGAAGAGGTAAAGTTTCTTACTAAAGAAGGAATAGCTCAGATGCTGTATTTTCCTAAGGATATGCAGAAGCAGGATGCAGAAGTTAATAAACTGAATAATCAGGTATTGGTTAAGTATTTCGAACAGGAGTGGGGATCGGTTTCCTATCAATAATATGGGGTTTAACAGGAAAGGCTTTTTACTGCGTTCTGCACTGGTTATGGGTGGGATCTTTTTAAATGGATGTGTTCGAAAACTAAGTGGCAGAAATGAAAAGTACAGGCATATCAAAGGTCATCTTAAAGGACCTGATGAAAAGGCCGGACATATGTTGAGAGATAAAATTGTTATTGCGGAGCCCAGCTATTCCAAAAAAGTGAAAACGCTGATTATAGGCGCTGGGATTTCGGGACTTTCTGCAGGCAGATGGTTAAAAAAACAAGGTATGGCAGATTTTGAAATACTAGAACTTGACGATCATGCAGGTGGAAATGCGCATAGTGAGGGAAATACGGTGTCGTCCTATCCCTGGGGGGCACACTATATTACTATTGCAAACAACGATGATGAGTTACTAATCGATTTTCTTAAAGAAAATGGGGTCATTACCCATTTTGAAAACGGATTGCCATTTTACAATGAATTTTACCTGTGCTTTGATCCTGAAGAGCGTTTGCTTATCAAAGGGCAATGGCAGGAAGGATTGATTCCTAAATTTGGTATCTCACAACAGGATCAGGAACAAATAGATAAATTCTTCGCCTTGTGTAATCAGTTAAAGTATGCTAAGGGAGAAGATGGCAAATATGCATTTAATATTCCCCTTGATGCTTCGTCTGAAGATAAGCGCTACAGGGATCTTGATCAAATGTCTTTTAAGGATTATCTGGTAAAAGCAGGTTATAATTCTGCTTACCTGTTATGGTATTTAAATTATTGCTGTAAAGATGATTATGGACAGCAGATTAAAGATGTTTCGGCGTGGGCTGGTTTGAATTATTTTGCCGGACACAAGGGTACAGCTGCAAATGCGGAACCTGGAGCGGTACTTACCTGGCCGGAAGGGAATGGCTTTTTGGTGAATAAATTGAAAAGCTATTTAAAACCGCATATCAGAACTTCTGTAATGGCCACTTCGGTGGTAAGTAATAAAGATCATGTTGAGGTTGACGTTTTTGACATGCTTAAAAACCAGACCTATACAATCCTGGCTGAGCAGGTAATTATGGCTTGTCCGCAATTTGTCAATAAACGGATTTTGAAAAATACAGATAGGAATCTGTTCGATTATGATCAGCTAAATTATGCGCCCTGGATGGTTGCAAACATCACATTAACTGATTTTCCTGCTTCAGGTCTGCAAACTTTATCCTGGGATAATGTTCCTTATGGAACACCATCGGTAGGCTATGTCTATTCGGGCCATCAGCAAGTTGATCATGGTAAGCAGGCTAAAGTGATTACCTTTTATTTGCCCTTATGTGATCGTGAACCCAGGGTTTCCAGGTTAGCCGCTTATTCCAGGAGTTATGATCAATGGCTGGATATGATTATTCCTGAATTGGAGTATATGCATCCGGAAATCACCCCGCTGATTGAGTCGGTAGATGTTTGGGTGTGGGGGCATGGAATGATCAGCCCGTCGGTAAACTATATTTGGGGGGAGGAAAGAAAAAAGGCCATGTCTTCAGTTGCTGGTCAGATTTTCTTTGCACATACAGATTTGAGCGGCATTTCTTTGTTTGAAGAAGGGTTTCATCAGGGAATTAATGCAGCTAAATCTTTGTTGGAGGTGAACAGATGAGCAGAGCGGAAATTAAATTGAAACAGCCCTGGATAAATACGGCCTTATCAGACAGTGTATTCATTTTATCACCACCTTTTTTATCATTGTTACTGGTATTCATTTTTCCAGAACAATTTAAGGTAACTACGACAATGCCTGTTGAGTATTGGGTTTTGTTGGTGGTATTTATCGATGTTGCGCATGTCTATTCAACGCTATACAGAACTTATTTTAATGCAGGTAGGTTAAGGAAACAGCATACTTTATTGACAGTAGTTCCATTGCTGTGTTATGTTTCCGGTGTCATGTTATACCATGTGGATGGGCTCTTGTTTTGGAGGGTATTGGCCTATCTGGCTGTATTTCATTTTATCAGACAGCAATATGGTTTCATGCGTTTATATTCAAGGACGGAAAATGTCACTAAGATTGTCAGATTTATTGATGTTGTTGCTATTTATGCGGCAACATTATTTCCGATGCTATACTGGCATTTTGGTGAGTCCAGAAATTTTAATTGGTTTGTGGCCGATGATTTCCTCTATTTTCCTTCTAAAAATTTAGCTGCACTTTGCGGCGCTTTATATTTTGTGGTGATATTGGTTTATGTCGCAAAGGAAATCTGGTTGTTGATCAAGGGACAGGGTTTTAATATTCCAAGGAACATGTTAATTCTAGGAACTTTTTTATCCTGGTACTTTGGTATCGTTTATTTTAATGGTGACATGGCTTTTACGACCTTAAATGTGATCTCTCATGGAATTCCGTATATGGCATTGATCTGGTTTTTTGAAAGAAAAAGTTATACCCAAAACGCTCCCCGAAAAAGTATGCTGATACGGGCCACATTTGGTAAGTATGGTGTTTTGCTATTTATCCTGATACTTGTTTTATTGGCTTATATTGAGGAAGGTTTGTGGGATGGTTTTATATGGAAGGAGCATGCTGATGTATTTTCCCTTTTCGCTTCTTTACCAAAAGTAATTGACATGAGTATGCTGACTTTACTAGTCCCTTTACTGGCATTGCCGCAAAGCACACATTACGTGCTCGATGGTTTTATCTGGAAATTGAAAAGCAGTGAGGAAAAGTAACCTCCTCTGGTTCTTGGTTGTGAATTTCTTCTGCCCAATCCGTTCCCCATACGCAACCCTCATGGGAACTGCAGACCAATTGGCTGGCGATCTTTGAATAATCAATTTAAGACGACTATGCCTGTGACAATCGATCTCATGACACGCGAAGACTTTCAGCAGTTCAAACAAGAGCTGTTAACCGAACTCAAAAACATGCAATTGGGCAACGCCCAAACTGTCCAACATAAACAATGGCTGAAAAGTGCCGATGTACGTAGGATGTTGGATATTTCTCCTGGTACCTTGCAGAACCTTAGAATTAACGGGCAGCTGCGATTTAGCAGGGTTGGGGCAAGTATGTATTACAAAAGGGAAGATATTGAAAAAATGCTTCTGCAAGGTTTAAGCAAAGCATGATGAAACTTGCCGAACCTTTAGATTTGTTTTTAGCCCGGGCGGGCAAGGACGATCGCTTGTTACCAACGCACATGAGTCTGTTTATGGCGATCTTATATCATAGTAATGGGGTTTTTTCTTCAAGACCTTTTAGGATCACGCGTCGAAAGCTAATGTTGTATTCACGGATTAAATCCAAAGGCACCTATCACAAGTGCCTCCGTGAACTGGTAGGTTATGGCTATGTTACTTATCAGCCTTCATTTGATCCGATCAAGGCGAGTACGATGACGATCATCCTGGATGAGACCTAAAAGCAGAACTCACTGAGGAAACTCAGGGTTTCCGCAGAAGCTCCGGGTGATTCGTTCTGATATCCGTAAACTATCACTAGCCAATGTTTCTCAGACGGGATTGAATACTTAGACGTGCAAGTTGGGAAAATGGTTCTAATTTTTTATCTAATTGATCTATTTTGTTGTTCAGTGCTATTACCAACGCAGATATTCGGCTTAAAAGTAAATGAAGGGGAATTTGCCCTCCTCAATTTTAGCTATCAAATGATTCAAGTTCTCGTCGTCCATATGTGAGCTAACTTATGCTAATGGGCAAAGTTCTTGGAAGTATATGCGCAACATCCCAAGAGCGGTATTTATTGGGAAGATTGCAAAAAATGAAAAATTGATCTAATCTTGTATTCCACTCAAGTGGTACTTCTTTCGTCACACGTATCGTTGAAAACAATAAGGAATTGAGCGATCTAACTACAGCCTTGTTTTATATTACACAATCTATGTACCTTGTTGGGAAATTTAATCCTGAAAATGATTAATGCCGATTGACAGGCTTCTGTTCAACGCTCCTATTCTTGGTTGTTGGCTTTTCGGGCAATGCTCAGAACAAACAAAGGAGATTAGTACCTTATTGCCACTTACCATAACCAGTCCATTGACGGCATCGCACAGATGATCGTTGGTTAAAACAGATATTAAAGATCTACTACAGAAAATTGGGTCATCTTGGCTTCCATTTCCCTTTTTTATAGTACATATTACCAAATTTAGGAGAATGAAAGACAAGGTAAAAATTCCAACTATCCCTATAGATTGTTGGAATGCTGTCGATTAGATGGGATCTAGGTTGGCGTACATTTAAGATAAGTCTTTGAGATTGGTACGGCTTGACTGTCTTTATAGTGCCGCTAATTGTATTTACAATTTTTCCGGCATCCATAATATAGAAATAGAGCGAATCATTTTCCTTGATTTCGAATTGGAAGCTATCGTATTGCCAGTCGGCATCTTTTCCAGGAAAAAAGCTTTTATTTATAATATAATGCCCATAAAAGTCATCTTTTTTGAGCAACTTTTTTTTTGTTAAAGTATGCATTACCAACGTAAGAATATATAGTCCAAAAATGGCTAACCAAATTAGTCCGAGCGTTTTACCATAGATAACTTTTCTTGTTATCAACCATCCAATTAAGAGAATTATTGTAAGGGGAAGAAGAATTAAAAGGATTAATAGGTTGAAGCCAATTCCCATTATTAGTATTCTAGCGTTTTTTTTGTAGATCGTTAATTATCGCGTACAAGATATTGATTATAATTAACTTAATAAGATCAACCATTCGTTGCTCGATAATCTTCGTATCTTCCTCCTTTGTTCATCTGTATAAATCTACATTAAAAATGACCGCTTATTAATAATAAAGGCAGTTTGTATTAACTTAGATCTAGGTACCAAATTAATAATAGGTCTATGAAGCCAAATGAGAGGAAAAATAAAATATGATCAAAATTACAGATCAAGAAATTGAGGCCGTATCAGCTTTGGAGCCTTTAAATCGCTACCAATATGTAATAAAAAGGATAGCTGATAACGAAGTGCTTTATTCATTAATAAACCAAAAAGGAAGTTGGGCAATATCGGAGCTGGAGGATAACAAACTATTTCCTATCTGGTCTGCAAATGTATTTGCAAATCTCTGTGCCTTGGATGCTTGGGCCGGGTTTGAGTATAAAGAAATTACTTTAGAAACCTTTCAAGAAGTATTAATAGACTTTATTGAGAAGGAAAACCTGCTACTAAATGTTTTCCCCGTAGGCATTAAAACAGGCTTCGTAGTTGACGTAAATGAATTTACTAGGGACCTAGCCGATGAATTAAACAGATATCACTAATTATTATAGTGGTTCTGATACTCTTTTTAATAATGCATTCTATAGGTAAATTAAAGAAATCTCCGAAGCGCCAGTTTACAAATCATTATTCCCTCGTTTATTGATTACAAGGAGAGCTAATAAAATTGAGGAATGCTCATATTTATTTACGAATTTTCGTTTTTTTAAAATGCTAGTTTTTCATATGAAAAGAATCAATATGCTATCTTTAATATTGTCTACAGGCATTATCGCTTGTAGCTATATCCATATATATTATTCACATAAGCTTTCAAAGCTCCATGGACTTGACCAGTTAGCTATTGCATTATCTATTTATTTTTTAATTCAACTATGGTTTTCTGGGAACTACCTAGTCAAAGGCTTATCTTTCGTCTTTTTAGCAGGATCTACACTTTTATTGCTCAATATTCTTCACAATAACTATGCTGATAATCAGCTTAAGATGTATGGTACAAAAACTAATGCCATAGTTACATCAGTTAAATACATGAGCGGTAACAAAAGTTACCCAGGAATAATAATTAAGTTTACTTATACTTCAATGGGCAAGATATATAATCATTCCATTATGGATGATGTTGAAGTTGAAAGGCGATTTTTTGTTGGAGATACATTACCCATAAAATATTCATCCATGGACCCGGACTTATTCGAAGAAGTAGGGAATTGAATATTATGTGTTGTATGAGTATACGTAAAATAGTAAGGGATACCTTTATTTTTCGAGAAGCAGAAAGATAGCGGCAAAATACTGTTGAAGAATTCTTCCAATTTATTATTAAAGTTCACAATAAGTAGCATAAGTATTTTTGAAACGGCAAAATAGCGATAAAGAATAGTGGCAGTTTATCAGTGAAGTTCACACTCTTGCGTAGCCTATTTTCATGTTATTTTTATTATCAAAAACTCATTATCAAAAATAGGAAAAACAGTTTGATTAATGGAATGGGTTTATGATAATCGGCAAAAAGAAAAAAGATATTTCAGGTTTAAATGCGATAGGTTTGATTTGTTTAAGATTCGGGGTTTATGTTAGGATAAATTATCAATAAACGAGAGGATTCTGATAATACAATTATCGATTAGCTTGAAGTGTTTATTAAATTTTAATATGCTGTAACAAGCCGCATCTCCTTTCGCCTTTCTCACAGTCCAATTTTTAGGAGAGGTTACATTTATGGACATAGCTAATCACCTGGATGGTCCTGACTTTATTTCTTTACCTTTAAACTATATGCAGAGTATCAATATGCTCACGCCAATTACAAGGAAAGTGGAGTAACCGAGGATTCTAGGTAATGAAGTAATTTGGATAAGTTGCCTTTAACATGAGATAATTATCAGCTGACTGGATAATTTAACATGAAGCGGCGGAGAATAGAATACCTAACTTTGGTTTTGCAAGTAAATTTAGATAACTTCTATGAACAAATTTCTGCTTTCAGTTTCTATTATCTCATCACTATTTTTCGTCTGGGGTTGCTCCAGTACTGATAGGGACGTTCAAACGAATTTAAATGTAAACTTTCGCCAGGATATTGTGAAGGCATTAGGGGTAACTTTTGTTAATAAGGACAGCATGTATCTAGGTTCTCGTACGCAGATATTCAATGATACAATAATTGGACTTGGTAAATCATACTTTATCCAAAGTTTAAAGGACTTATCTTATAAGAAGGTGTTCGATAATTCTGATGTCCAAAGACCAACACGCATAAATCAGTTGAGAAATGGATGTTTATATTTCGGAGATTTTAGCCATTCATATATGGTGCGTATTTGCCAAGACGGGACTATCAAAAAGTATTTCGTGAAATCTGGTCAAGACATGTTTTACGCCAATAAAGTGTATTTACATGAAGATAGGACCATCATTATTAGCATGGATGCTGTGTACATTTTCAATACTGAATCTGAGGAACTGGTATGGAAACATAGGTATTCAGTTCAACCGGAACTGATTTGGTCGACTGTAGTTGATGGGAAGCTCCTATTTTTAGAATGTCCAAAACAATCTGCGAACCACCTTGAGGGATTGATTAGTTGTCTTGACATTAAAAAATTAAAATATATCTGGAGACAGCCTATCATAGGAGAATGCGCTAAGGGAACAGGATATGATGATATTGAACATAGTCATCGTGAGATTTTTCTGAGAACTCAAACAAAACTAATTGTTGTGAATCTGCTTGATGGGAGTATTGGATATGAAAATAAAGATCTTTACTATCTAACATACGATAGCGAAAAAAAACTTTATTTTGGAATCACACATACAGGTGTCGTTTGTCTGAATTCAAAGTTCCAAAGACTTTGGACTGCGCCAAACTGTAATTTTCAAGGTCAAATCAAAAATTATATTGTGGTATACAGTCTTGACCGAAAACACTTAACAGTGATTCACAAGTCTAACGGCAAAGCCTGGGCTCGGATAGTTGTAGATTACCCCAAAGACCCATCCACTATTGAGTTTATGGATAACTATTTAATCTTTAATGGAATGTATGTTTATAAATGATCGAACGTATTAAATTGACTGATGCATCGCAAATTATCAGGTTATAAGCGGCTACCCATTTTGATCTTGGCAAACAGAAACATAGACCTATAATGTGTTTATACCCCCCCGTCCGTAAGACATTTTTAATTCACAGAATCGTTAACCTCATTGCTGAGTGATCTTCAATAAATAAACTATCTCAAAAAAGAACAAATTTGTGTGTTACTCCTTTTTAAAGTCGGCTGTTCAAGAAGCGACAATTCTTAAAAAACGGTGGTTTTTCGAGAATACAATGGTATGCCGCAATATACCGTTTAAGAATTCCTGCAATTTATTATTAAAGTTCACATACCAACACCTAACATCCGTTTGCCATTACACAAAAACGAAGGTTTAAATGTAATATCTGAATTTTTAAACTGCAAGAGATCTAAGCCTAGAGATGCTATTACAATTAACTATTACGCATTTATAATTACGCTAAATACCTTCCTAGGTATGGTTTTTATGTAATGTCACGGTGAATATTTCACTTAAAATAGTCGACTTCTTAAGAGGGCGAGCTTAAAATATTTTAGGCTTTATAAATTCCCAAGTTTTACCCAGTATGGGAAGCCTAGAAGAAATCAACTTCAATCTTTGGCAAAACAAATCATGCCATGAAAACAGCATTGAAACTTAAAACAGAAATCGCTGTACCTAAGCCAGCTTATACCGATCAGTTGCCGAAAAGGAAAGTTATCCAGGAACGCAAAAGAGTCCGTCAACTTTTACGATCAATGCTCCCGATGGAAGAGGAGCAACGTCAATACCAGGATGAACAAAACTTTTATCACAAAGGAATAGGGGCACATTGAAACAAATCAAGACGATGATGACTACAAACGGGATTTCCAGAATGAAGACTAAGGTTGTTTCGGTCTCGCCTGAGCCCAGCAAAGATGTATTTTCGTCCACGAAAACCGCTTTGCTGGTTACCACCAGTAAACAAAGGGCTGCGGAACTTGCCCTTTGAGAATCCATAAAAGAGAACAGAGATGCCCAGGAAAAAATCATCAAATCCCCAGGAGCTGTTAACCCATTTCGTAAGAACCAGGGTAACCTTTGCGGTATACAGTAGGCTGGAAAAAATCCGGAAAAGCGGTGACTGTCATACAGTGGGGGAAGTGGCAAGAAAGATCTTAAGCAAGGAAAAAATCACTGTCTTTTATAAGGACATGAGTCTGAATGCTGCAATGGAAGAACTGGCATTGATTCGTAAAGAACTGAGATCGATAGGCATCAATATCAACCAGGTCACCAAAGCCTTTCACAGTGACAAAAGAGCGTCCTATCAAATAATCCATGTTAAAAAATTAGCGGAATTGTATAAGACTGTTGAGGCTAAAACAGCTGCCGTGTTGTTCATGATCAATCAGTTAGCAGAAAAATGGTTGCCAAGATCGTAACGGGAAAGAAATTGAGAGGGGCACTGCATTACAACGAGAATAAAGTCCTGGAAGGAACTGCAGAGCTGATTCTTGCCAGTGGCTTTGCAGGTGATATCGAACACATGAATTTCAATCAGAAATTGCAGCGATTTGAAAACCTGCTGATGCTGAGCCCTAAAGTAAAGACCAATACGCTGCACATTTCCCTGAACTTCGATGCGGCTGAAAAACTGAGTGATCAGACCCTGCAACGGATTGCCATCGCCTACATGGATAAAATAGGTTTTGGGGATCAGCCTTTTATAGCTTACCGCCATCATGACGCTGCCCACGATCATCTCCATTTGGTCACGACCAATATGCAAATGGATGGCAAGCCGATTGACCTGCATAATATAGGCTGCATCAGGTCAGAAAATGCAAGAAAAGAAATAGAGTCAGAATTTAAGCTGGTTAAGGCGCAAAGCAAGCAGTATAAACCCGAACCCGCCATTAAGCCGGTTGACTTGTCAAAAGCACTATATGGGCGTTTACCTACAAAAAGAGCAATCAGCAATACGGTTAATGCCGTAATTAATGCTTATCAGTTTGGCTCCTTGCCGGAATTAAACGCCATTTTAAAACAGTTTAATGTGATTGCGGACAGGGGGCCGGAGGATGCTCAAATGTTCCGGAAAAGGGGACTGGTTTATTGTTTATTGGACGAAAAAGGGAACAAGGTCGGTGTACCCATTAAATCCAGCTCCTTATACACCAAGCCAACGTTGCAATGGCTGGAGGAACAGTTCCCGAAACATCAGGTAAATAAAATAGCGCACAAACCTGCCCTGAAAGCAACCATTGATAAGGTCATAGCAGCGAATCCTGGTAATAAATCTGAATTTGTGAATGCCCTGAAAGCGCAGGGTGTGGCCGTACTTTTCAGGAACAATGAACAAAATGAAACCTATGGAATCACCTTCATCGACCATATTCATAAAACAGTATTTAATGGGAGCAGCCTTGGGAAAGCCTATACGGCCAAAGCAGTCTTGAGTCAATTAGGTAAAGGGGTGTCTACACAAAAAGCGCTCAATCCGTTACAAATGTCCATCCAAAACAAACCACTTCTAGCGGGGACAAAGGAGGAAAGGATGTCAAAGCAACACGATGATTTGCTTTCCGAAACGCATCCAAAACTACTTGAAATCTTACTGAAAGGCGTGCAGGAAAATGCTGGCTGGATGCCAAGGAAGAAAAGAAAGAAAAAAAGAACCCTAAAGATTTAACACATGCAAACAGGAGAAAACATCCAGGCCTTACGCAAGATTATGGACTTTACCAGGCTATTAAGCCTTGCCATACTTGCAATACACTTTTACATCATATGTTATCCCGCTTTCCGGTATTGGCAATTGACGGCTGAAATTACGGACAGATTACTTGAGACTTTTAGCGGTCATCTGATTTTTCAGTCTGAATTAACAGCGAAAGGAGCTGCATTGTTGTTGCTGGTCCTGTCTTTAATCGGAGCCAAAGGTAAAAAGGATGAAAAGATCAGTAGGCGAACCATCCTTACCTATCTGATTACCGGCCTGATCCTGTATAGCATAAGTCATTTCTTTTTAATGCTCCAGGCAGACATCCAAACCAGTTCTTTGCTTTATATGAGCAGTACTGGTTTGGGTTTTCTGTTAATGCTTGCCGGAGGGAACCTGTTGTCCAGATTGCT
>Ga0157373_10000364_pt1 | contig 36340 bp, 30 predicted proteins | sample C65metaG_FD_113460 | JGI IMG/M metagenome (GOLD analysis project Ga0157373, IMG submission 113460) | Corn rhizosphere microbial communities from Kellogg Biological Station, Michigan, USA - C6-5 metaG | ecosystem: Host-associated > Plants > Roots > Rhizosphere > Soil | place: USA: Michigan... | reverse complement strand
CGTTGGCGTCGTTCGGGTTGGTCAGGATGCTCAGGGTCGGCCCCTTCGGCGCTGGAATCGACAATCCGCCAATCTGCGCAGGCACGTCGCCGCTGAGCACGATCACACCGTTGCCCTGGGCGGGCAGCGTATTGAGCTGGACTCGGAAGGTCGCCCCGCGATAGCTCGCCAGGGCGCCGAACCAGGACGACAGCGCACCCGCGGCCTCGAGGGTGCCGTTGTCCGGCGCGGCGCTGAAGATGATCGGCAGATCCAGGGGGCGGGCATCGCGCCGATCGAAGAACGGCACGGGCATCAGCGAAAGATCGTTCGGCAAGGCCAGCGGCGAGGTCTGGATCTGCAGCGAAGAGTCATTGCTGACCTTGGCCCACAGGCTCGAGTGCTGAGGATCCTCACAGGTCATGGTGTAGTGGCCGATGAACTGCACGCTCAGGCGATTGAACTCGGTGATCAACTGCGGGGGAATCTCCACCGTCTGCTTCTGCAGCGTGCCGGCGTTTTCCTTGGGCAGCGGCACACTCGCCGCGACTTCGTCGTTGACCATGATGTTGATCTGCGACAGGTCGGGCAGCAGCGCCGGCGAATAACTGTATTGCAGCGTCAGGTGCGCGCCGGTCACCACCTGATCGGCACGCACGTCAAAGTTGACGCTATCGGTCGCTTCGACACCGTGCAGGTTCATCGGATAGGCGCGCCCCACCTGCTTGAGGGTCAGGTTGTAGCCATTGCCCGTGTCCGCCGGTGCCGTATCGGCGAAAGCCGCGCCACCACTCAAAGCCAGCAACGTTGAAGCCAAAATGCCTGAAAAATGCTTAGCGCTCATTGCTTGTCCATAAGGTTTTCGAGTGGTTGGGAAGACGGCCGGCGGGCAGAAAGGAATCTTCGCAGCTCGGCGAGGGTGGCCTTGAACAATTCGTAGATACCGCCCATGCCGATGAAAGCGACGTCGCGCAATGCAGCCAGGGGGGTATCCACCTGCCGACCGCCCCAGGTCGACGCCCAGGTGTCGGCGCGCGAGAAAGTCAGGCGCACCAGTTCGCTTTGCTGACGCAGGCTCAGCGGGTCGAACTGGGCCCCCAGGAGAGTGCCGCGACTGAACATCACGGTCCCGGGGAACACACTGGCCTGCTGGTTGCGAAACAACGTCATGCGGATGCGTTCGCCCTGGGCGATTTCAACGCCGTCCGGCAGACGGAAACCAAGCCCCTTCTGCGAGAAGTCCTGGGTGATGCCGTCAAACGTGCGCCCATCCGCCAGCTCAATGCGCACCGGCAGTTCGGCGGCAACCCGCGGCTCGCTGCGTACCTGGCGCGTTTCACTGGCCACCGCCACCGACGCACTGGTAATGACGACGTTGTAGAGCGTCCAGGCCATGTTGATGAGGATCGTGGTCATCGCGCCCTCCTCGCCCTGGAACAGCTGCCAGAGGCCGAAGGCAAGGCCTGCGACATTGAGGGTCAACAGCACAATGTAGGGACGCGCGAGTTTCCACTCGAAAAACTTGCGGTCGATGATCCCGCCCTTGTCGGTCACGTTGAAACCGCCGAACTTGGGGTTCACCAGCGCCATGAGCACCGGCCCCATGATGTACCAGGCCAGTACCGTCTCGTAGACCTCGTTCCAGAACGAGTGCCGGAAACGGCCCTGGATCCGTGAGTTGGTCAGGCTGGCGTGCAAGATGTGCGGCAACACATAAGCGGTGATCATCAATGCCGAGGCGTGGAAAATCTGCGCCCCGAAAAACAGATAGGCCAGTGGCGCCGTCAGGAATGCCATGCGCGGCAGACCGTAGAAGAAGTGCAACATGGCGTTCAGGTAGCACAGCCGCTGCCCCAGTTTCAGGCCGCGGCCCATCAACGGGTTGTCGGTCCGGAAGATCTGCGCCATGCCCCGTGCCCAGCGAATACGCTGGCTGATGTGACGCGAAAGGCTTTCGGTAGCCAGGCCTGCCGCCTGCGGAATGGCCAGGTAGGCGGTGTTGTAGCCGGCGCGGTTCATCTTCAGGGCGGTGTGCGCATCCTCGGTCACGGTTTCCACCGCGACGCCGCCCACTTCCAGCAGCGCGGTACGGCGCATCACGGCGCAGGAACCGCAGAAGAACGTGGCGTTCCACAAGTCGTTGCCGTCCTGGACCAGGCCATAGAACAGCTCGCCTTCGTTCGGGACGGAGCGGAACGTGTTGAGGTTTTTCTCGAACGGATCCGGCGAAAAGAAGAAGTGCGGCGTCTGCAGCATCGCCAGTTTTGGATCCTTGGCGAACCAGCCCAGGCAGATCTGCAGGCAAGAACGGGTCGGTACGTGGTCGGCGTCGAAGATCGCGACGAACTCGCCTTCCGTGACTTTCAGTGCTTCATTGAGGTTGCCGGCCTTGGCATGGCGATTGTTGTCACGGGCCAGATAATTCACGCCAATGCTGTCGCAGAAGATCCGGAAGTCTTCACGACGGCCATCGTCCAGCACGTGCACGCGCAGCTTGTCTTTCGGCCAGTCGATCGCCTGGGCGGCGAAGATCGTCACCTTCACGATATCCAGCGCTTCGTTGTACGTTGGAATGAACACGTCCACCACCGGCCATTCGGAAGGCGGCGTACTCATCAGCACCGGTTGGCGCCGCAGCGGCCAGGCGGTTTGCAGGTAACCGAAAATCAGTACGACCAACGCGTACAGCTCCGCCGCCAGCAGACCATAACCGAACAGTATGTCGAGCCAGTCGTCGAAGCCCAGGGTCGAGGTGATCCGCCAGTACATGTAACGCAACGAAGCCGTCAGCGACAGACCGATCAACAGCACCACCGGGAACCGGCCGGATTGTTTGCGCAGAATCAGCGCGACGACAAAACAGCCTGCGGCGAAATAGCACTGTGACTGGAGGTCGAAAGGCACCGTGATAATAAACAGCGCCAATAGACCCGAGACCAGCAGGATACTGAGCTGAACGGTGCGACGAACACCTTGCGAAAGGCCGTCAAAGCCGTCTGCAAGGGTTTGCACCCAGCGTTGCAGGCGGCCGGAAACTTCATGCTGCTCGTTGGGTTGACTCATGATGCGCGATTACCTGCCAATGCAGAGGTTCGGACAGGCGACTTCAGCGCATCGGCAATGGCCAGGATTTCCTGCCGCGCAGATGAGTCTTCGTCTTCCAGTAATGGGTTGACGCCAAAGGCGAGGCCTTCGCTGATGGCGTGATCGAGCGGCAGGACACCGATCAGCTGTTTGCCGAAGCGGCGCTTGAGCACTTCGAGCATGTCCTGGCAGAACGTGCGCGAGGCATCGTACTGGTTGACGATGTAGTGACAGTCACGACGCCAAGCCTGATGGGTCCGCCCTTCGAGCAATCGATCGATCGGGTCCAGCGTCATGAACGAAGCCGCGTCCGGTGTAATGACGACGATCACCTGGTCAGCGACATCGAGCACCTGCTCCAGGTACAGAGTACGGCCTGGCGGTGTGTCGAGAATGACCACATCGTCGGCCGTCAGATCCATGCGTGCCAGCTGTCGCGCCAGCCAATGGGCGTCGTCCTCGAGGAAACGCTCGAGGGCGCGACGTTCCTGCCCGGAAACCGGGCCAAAGGGCAGGACGCGCGTTGCGCCAATGCCATCGAGCAACAAGCCGCTCCAGCACCCTCCGGTCAGGCTTGCGCTGGCCATGCCTGCGACATCCGGACTGACACCCAGGTGATATTGCAAAGCGTTCTGCGGATCCAGGTCGATGGCCAGCCGGCGCCCCTTGGCATCCAGCGCACCAGCCAGCGCCGCGCAGAGCGTACTCTTGCCCACGCCACCTTTGGGCGATACCACCGCAATGACCCGAGCCGGGGTGACCGCCGCAGGGCCGTTCGGGATCGACCGGCGTAACGCCTCCTCGTTCTGCGCACGCGCTTCTGCCTGGCGCTCAAGGGCGACTTCAGCCAGCAGGGAACGCAAGGAACAAGCATTGGCGGGGGCTGATACAGGTTCGGATACCGCATCGCCGGCCGACGTGGTCTGGAGCAGCTCATCCAGCACCGGCTCGACGCGTCGCTCCCGCGGATGAAGCGTCGTCGCTACTGTGACAGGCAGCGGGTCCGCCATCTCGACCGGCTCAGGCAGGACAGCCCCTGTCGATTTCTCCGTTTGCGCAGGAATGACAGGAGCGGCAAGCGTCGGAGATTCGGACAGCTCCTTGTAATTAAAGGAATTATCCATCTCGATATAGCTGGCCGCACTTTCTCCGAACCTGCTCATCAGGTTGTCAATATCATTTGTCCGATTCATAAGCCCTTCACTGCGAGGGTAAGAAGCATTCGGGCTCGTATAACGGCAAACGACTGGCTTCGCGTGGCCAAATGATATCGCCAATATTTTGTTAACAACAAGCGTTTTTATTGGATCCAATTAAGAACAAGACAGGCGGACGCCAAACTATTGGCGCCGACTGTTTCACGGGTTTATCAGCGTCCCGGCAATGGCGGATTATTTGGCGAAGAGCTGGGTCATATCCTTGAAAGCTTTGAACTCAAGGGCGTTACCACATGGGTCGAACAAAAACATGGTGGCCTGCTCGCCTACCTGCCCTTTGAAACGGATGTACGGTTCGATCACGAACTCAATGCCAAAGGACTTCAAGCGATCCGCCAGCGCCTCCCACTCTTCCCAACCCAGGACGATGCCGAAATGCGGAACGGGAACATCGTGTCCGTCGACCGGATTGCTGTGAACGTCTTCCTGCGAAGCCGTTTTGGGATGCTCGTGAATCACCAGTTGGTGCCCATAGAAGTTGAAGTCGACCCACTGGGCGCTGGAACGCCCCTCTTCCAGGCCAAAGACTTCACCATAAAAGGAACGTGCGGCTGCCAGGTCGTAAACGGGGATTGCGAGGTGGAAAGGCGAAAGGCTCATCAGCACTCCAAGAGTGATATTTGTGGATGAACGTGGAGCCTAAGCCGGAAAATCATCAAGAAAAATCAATATATATTTTTCAAAAGCACAATTAATATTTGTGAATGATCAAAGAACTCAAGACACTTGTCGCCGTGGCCCGGGAAGGTACGTTCGCCGCTGCCGGGAACAGGATCGGCCTCACCCAGGCAGCGGTCAGCGCCCAGATCCAGCGTCTGGAGGCCGAACTCGGTTTCGAGATTTTCGACAGGAAAGGCCGTTCGGCCCACCTCAACCGGATGGGCCACCAAGTACTCCTGCAGGCTCAAGAGCTGCTTCGTCTCTATGACAACCTCGGCTCCGCCACCGTGGGACTGCCCGCCAGCACCCTGGTAAATATCGGCGCCATTGCGTCCGTCCAGCGCTCCTATCTGCCCGACGCGCTGGCCCGGTTCCACCAACAATGCCCACAGTGCCGGACGCGGATCATTCCGGGCTTGTCGATGGAACTGGTCAACCTGGTGGATGCCGGCGAAATCGACATGGCGGTCATCATCCGACCGCCCTTCTCGCTCCAGAGCGATCTGCGCTGGACCACCTTGGCGCTGGAGCCCTATCGCCTGATCGTCCCCCGTGAAGTTCCGGGAGAAGACTGGTCGGAACTGCTCTCCAGCCAGCCCTTCGTTCGATACGACCGTTCGTCCTTCGGTGGCAGGCAGGTCGATCGCTTCCTGCGGCGGATGCATTTCACCTTGCGTGAAGTCTGTGAGCTGGATGAACTGGAGGCCATCATCAAGCTGGTCGAGAATGGCGTAGGTGTAGCGCTCGTGCCACAGACCGTGTCCCATCGGGAATGGCCAGCGGGCATACGTGCACTCGACCTGGGAGAGCATACGTTCCATCGTGATATCGGACTGGTGCACAGGCCTGGACAGACGTTCACCGAACCGGTGCGGATACTGGCCCAGCTTATCAATGATCAGGTCAGGGGCGGCTCCGAGGCCGCCCTTGATGCTCAGATCGCGCCCACATCCATTTTCGAGCCATCGGTCAAGCGCGAGAGACGGTAGGGCTTGGGATCGACGCAAGGGGTATCGTTGGCGACCAGATCAGCGGCCAGATAACCGATCCCCGGCCCCAGGCCGAACCCATGCCCGGAACAGCCCGCCGCAAGAACGAAGCCTGACAGCCCCTCCACGGTAGAGATCACCGGCACGGCATCGGGTGTGAAGTCCACGTAGCCTCCCCAGGTTTCAGCCACTTCAATGTTCGCCAGGGCCGGGAAGCGCGTCCGGACCCGCTTCAGGATCTCGGCAATAGCCTCGGGCCTGGCCTCGGGGTCGAGTACACGGTTGCGCTCGAAGGCCAGGGGTTTTTCCGCGCCCCAGCCCGCCAACCCTTCGGGGCCATGGATAAAGGCCTTGCCGATACCGAACTCCATGGCGGCCAGCCGCTTGATGAACATCGGCATAAAAGCCTTCCCATGACGCAGGCCCTGGGGCGTGATGTCGAGCCGGCCTTGCCGCTGATGGCGATCGTATAACTACCATCCAGACGGCGGGTGAGCGCGAAATCCGGCGTGTAGAGCGCATCCCCCAGGTTCGGTGCCGGGCGCGTACGCAGCGCGGTCTGGCGCACGCTCGCCTGGGGGAAACTCAACCCGTGTCGTCGACAGAACGCCGAGGCCCAGGCGCCGGCGGCACAGAGGACGGCCTGGGTGCGGATAACACCTTTTTCGGTGATCACCCCGGTCACCGCGCCATTGGTGATATCCAGACCGTAGGCGGCGCAGTCCTGGTGGATGCTGGCGCCAAGGGCACGTGCGCCCTCGGCAATCCCCGGCGCCGCGAGCGCGGGCTCTGCCTTGCCGTCATCGACGGAATGCACGCCCCCCAACCATTGCCGACCGACAGCCGGAATCGCGGAGGTGGCCTCCCCGGGACTCAGTATCCGCGTCTTGATGTCGAATTGACGCGCGATAGCCAGCCACGCTTCCCATTCGGCGAGCTGCTTGGCATCGTCGGTCGCGTACTTGAGGCCGCAGCGGCGAAAACCGAGATCGGTGCCAATCTGCGCCGTGAGTTCATCCCACAACCGCAAGGCGATGCCAGAGAGAGGCAGCTCGCGGGCATCGCGATTCTGCTGGCGGCACCAGCCCCAGTTGCGGCTCGACTGTTCGCCGCCGACATAGCCCTTCTCGACCAGCGCCACCGAGAGTCCCCGTCTTGCCAGGAAATAGGCGGCAGTCGCGCCGATGATCCCGCCGCCAATGATCACCACATCGGCATGGGAAGGAAGCTTTTCATCGCTGGGGATGCGTTTTATCGAGGGTGACATGCCAAGAGTCTCATCTGGATGGGGTTATCAAGCCGGGCAATGCAGGTAGTTTTTCCAACAACCTGATAGTGATCATTACGCCATGCACCGCCTGCAGAGCTGTCTCGTTTTCATCGCATTAAATCGCAGAAAAACTTGTTTTGGGGGCATGTGCAGCACAATCTGCCACGGCCTCCTTGTGTCACCTTATCGACTCATTCGGCACAGCGCCGGGCGATTTCCCCCATCAATAACGACGGGCTTGCCAATACCGGGCATTTCAGCTCCACAGCGAGCCCGTCGCGCAAATGCGCCAGCGATGCCTGGGCGAGCACCAACACATCCACCTCATTGGAAATCCCGCGGGCCGCTTCATGGAGAACTGCGTCATGCCGCGCCCGATCACCCGCCATCAGCGCCTGGTAGGCCTCGGGGCACAGCACCGTCTTGATGGTGATGTCGCGCCCTTGCGCTGCGGCATGGGCGTGCAATAGCGCGCTGCTCGGTTCCACCGTACTGGTCGCCGTACAAAGCAGGCCAATGCGCGCGCCACGGCGCACCGCTTCCGAGGCCATCGGGTCATCGATCTTCAGGATCGGCTGCGCCACGATGCTGCGGGCGATGTCGACAGCCGGAGACGTCGATGAACAGGTGACGACGATCAAGTCAGGCTGCGCTTGCGCCGCCAGCACAATCTGATCAACCACGCGCTGGTAGACCTGCGGCTGCGGTACGCCACGCAACAGGTCCTGCAGCAGGCTTTCGTTCAGGATATGGAAGCAGTCGGCGGTGGGAAGCTCAGCACGCATACGCGCCCGAAACTCCTCGATCAGGAAACCGACGGTATGGATGAAAGCAATCCGCTGGGTCATGGCATTCTCCTGCGCGCGGGCTTATTAACGGGACACGGTTTTCGTGTCATCCATTACCGCATGCATCGCAGGTAACGCCGTCTCGTTTTCAGGCCATGAAATCGCAGGAAAAATTTTGTTGAGGGCTTTATGCAGCACAATCTGTCTGTCCAGCGGTGGGTCAGCTTGCATGGATATTGATTGTGCCGACGCCTTCGCGAGCAGGCTCGCTCCCACATTCCGGGGTGCTCATTAAAGTTCTGTACACACAACCCTCTGTGGGAGCGAGCCTGCTCGCGATAGCCATCCATTGTCATCCCACACCCATCAGCCTCCGCCCGGAACGTGACAATCCCTCCAAACCTCACGCATCACCTGCTTCAATATCAACGCCTCTTCCCAGCGATCACTGACATCGCGCCCATCGGCCCCGGTGATCGCATAGGGTGGCGGACCAAGTTCGCAGGTAAAGGACAGGCTCGCAGGTGCGCTCGGGCGAGCCAGCCAATCCTCGATTCCGTCGCGCCACCAACCGAGGAAACGCTCCAGCCAGGGTCGGTGCTGGGCGAAACTCAAGGGCACTTGCACCTGTTCGCCGTTGCTGACCCGCCCATGAAAACCCCAACTGTGCCGCAGGATGCGCTGGATGTACTCGTCGTCTTCAGCGGTGGCCGGTTCCGGCATCTCGCGCCCCACGACATAGTGGGACAGGTCCGCCAAGAGTTTCAGATCGGGCATCTCCTCAAGCAGGTCCAACGTGAACAACAGGTCATTGCTGAGGCGATAACGATGGGTCTCCAGGAGAATCGGAAAATCCACCTGTTCGGCCAGGCGCTGCCAGCCCTCGACCAGCGCGATCGCCTGCCTCAGTGTGCGCGGCCGGACGTCGGCTTGCAGCGTGAGATGGTGACAGCCGTGGCGCGCAGCGACATCGAGGGCGGCCGCCAGATCATCCACGGTACGGGGAAAGAGCTGACCTTCGATTCGCAGGTCCAGTGCCTTGGCGGCGGCGTGCAGGCGCGCAGCGTGGGAAGGCTCCCAGAAGTGATCGGTGATGCCATCGAAGCCGGCGGCGGCAATGTTTTCCAGCTGTGCTTCGAGGGGAAGCGCGCATTCGCCACGGTGATCCTGCATGGCCCAGAGCGATTGAAAGATCAGGAACTCGCGCATGTCAGGTCCTCAGTAATTGTTTGAGCGACACATCGGCATCGGCCAGGGCGTCCAGGGCGAGGCAGCTTCGGTTGGCGATCAGTCGCTCACACAGTTTGATGTCCTTGGCGACGCTGTTGCCCTGGCCCCAGCCGCAGGCGCCTTGCAGGCGATGCTCGGCATCGAGGTAGAACATCAGGAAACCGCCGTTTGCGAGGGGTCGGCTCGCTGTCGGTTGCGTATCTGAAATCAAGCCCACGGTCTGGAGTCCCCAGTCGTACTGGTCGGACCAGAAGCCGGGGATCACCTCGAAGGGCAGCTCGTGGCCCAGCAGGTTGAGGGCTGCATGCCGCCCCTGGTTTTCGGCGTTGCGCCAGGTTTCCTGACGCTGAAACACGCCCTCCGGATGCAGCCGAAACTCGCAGACATCACCGGCGGCGAAGATGTCCGGCGCACTGGTACGCAGCTGGGCATCGACGCGGATGCCCTGACCGACGGCCAGTCCGGCGGACGCAGCCAATTCGATGTTGGGTTGCATGCCGATGCCAACGACGACCAGATCGCAAGGCAGCAACGCGCTGTCAACCAGTTGTACTGACTCGGCGCGAGTGTCGCCCTGCACCGCCTCGATGGCGACGTTCAGGCGCACGTCCACGCCCTGGCTGCGGTGCAACCCCAGCAACGCGTGGGACAGTCGCTCCGGCAGAACCCGGCCCGCCAGTCGCGACCCTGCTTCAAGCACAGTGACGGTGCAGCCCAAGGCCCGGGCGGTGGCGGCGACTTCAAGGCCGATGAAACCTCCGCCGATGACGACCAATCGTTTGCCGGGTTGCAGCGAGGCACGCAATCTCAATGCCTCGTCATGGGTACGCAGATACAGCACATTGGCTAGACGCTCAGGCACCGCCGTCAATCGCCGCGCCCTGCCCCCGGTCGCCAGCAACAGCCGCGCATAGTGCAGCCCACGACCATCGGCCAACTGCAGTCGATGTCGTTGCGGGTCGAGGCTCTCCACCGGATTACCGGCCCAGTGCTCGATGTCCAGTTCGGCGAGCCGGGCGCTGTCACACAGACTGAATCCCGGCAGTTCGGCCGTGCCCTGCAACAGCACCTTGGACAGCGGCGGACGTTCATAGGGTGGATGGACTTCATCGCCGATCAGAATCAAGCGCCCCCCATAACCTTCCGCGCGCAGGGTCAGCGCAGCGCGGCCACCGGCATGCCCGGCGCCGACGATCACCAAGGGAGCGTTGTCAGCTTTCATGGCACAACCTCCACGTGGTCAAACGTCAATACCGAGCAGGACCCGCCCTGCCTCAACCCGGACCGGATAGGTCTTGAGGTTGACGCACACCGGCGCGCCCAGGGCTTTGCCGGAGCGGTAGTCAAAGCGCCCGTTGTGCTTGGGGCACTCGATGACATGGTCCATCACCAGACCGTCGGCCAAGCGGATGGATTCATGGGTGCACAGGCCGGCGGTGGCGAAAAACTCATCGTCAGCGGAGCGGTAGACGGCGTAGGTCTGCGGGCCGTGGTCGAAACGAATGACGTCCTCTTCGTTTATTTCGCCCACGGCGCAAACGTCGATCCATTGATCGGTCATGGCGCGTTCTCTTGTAGTGGTAAAACGGGAAGGATCAGGCCGGTGTTGCTTCAGCCTGGGTGCTGGCGGTCGGCGCCGTGCGTGGCGGCAAAGGGCGACGGACGAAATAGCTCGGGTCTTTGCGCTGTTTCCAGATGGTCGGGAGGATTTCCTTGAACGCCTCCCACAGGCTGGTATAGGGCGGCGGGCAGTCGTGGCGGATCTCTTCGTGAAGCTGCGCCAGCGCATGAAACGGCACCATCGGATACATGTGATGTTCCAGGTGATAATTCATGTCCAGGTACAGGAAACGCAGCACCGGATTCATGTAGATGGTGCGGTAGTTGCTGCGATGATCCAGCACGTCTTCAGCCAGGCCGACATGCTGGGACAGGCCGAACACGTAGGATAGCCAGCCGCCATAGAGCGTCGGCAAGCCGATGAACATCAGCGGCAACCAGCGCTGCAGGTACAGTGCAGCCGCCACGGTCAATCCATAGATCACCAGCCAGACCCGTGCTGCCAGAAAGATCTTCGGCCACTCGGATTCGGGGATGAAGGTCTGCTCTTCTTCCGCCATCCGCCCGGTCGCATGCCGACAGACCGACCCCATGGTCTTGATCGCGTAAGGCATCCTGATCAGGCTCAGCACCATGCCGATCAGGCTTGGCGGGCGCGGCTCGACGATCTCCGGATCACGACCGACGATGATGGTGTCGGTATGGTGCCGCGCATGGCTCCAGCGCCAGACATGGGGCTCGAACATGAACATGAAGCTCGACACCTGGTAGACCACGTCATTCATCCAACGGGTCTTGAACGCGGTGCCATGACCGGTTTCGTGCCAACGGGCATTCGACGCCGTGCCATAGAGCAGCCCATAGGCGAAGAAGAACGGCACGCAGGCCCAGGATCCCCAGAACCAGTAACCACCGAAACCGGTGACGACCATCGACAGCAACCAGATCGCGGTGTCCCGCAGCGCCGGGCCGTCGCGGCGCTGCATCAATTCCTTCATACGTTTACGCGAGATCGGCGATTGGTACCAATTGGCGGATACCAGGCCTTTTTGCGCCGCTTTGGTGGCTTCGGGTCCGAGCAGTGAATAGTCCCGACGTGCGGGTTTATCGAGGTGTTCGGAGGCTGCGTTTTGTTCAGGCATTTTATTGTTCTCCGCAAGCTGGATGGTTTTGAACCCTTGCTCGATGCAGGTTCGCATCGTTGGAGAAACCATAGAGAGCGCGCCGATTAGCCTCAAGCCCTTGAATTGATTCCCTATCAAGCTATCATCCAGGCCCATCGAAGCTTGATAGTTTTCTATCAACGCGCTGTGGGGCCTGCCATGACCAACACCACCAAACGCCCAACCATCGCCACCGTCGCCCAGTACGCGGGGTTGAGTGTCGCAACCGTGGACCGGGTGCTCAACGCCCGAGCGCCGGTCACCCCGGCCACCGCCGAGCAGGTGTTCCAGGCCGCCGAAAAAGTCGGCTATTTCGCCGCCCGACTGATCGGCCAAAGGATCCGTGAGCGCCGTCCCAGCTACCGTTTCGGCATTCTCCTGCTCGGCACCGCCCAGGCGTTCTACGGCAACGTGGCCGCAGCCATCACGGAAGCGGCGCAGTGTCACGCCGGGGCCAACCTGAGCATTCAATTCGAGTACGTTTTCGATCGGACGCCCAGCGCAATCGTTGCCCAGATCGAACAGTTGGCGGTGCAGTGCGACGGCCTGGCAGTGGTCAGTTTCGCGCACCCGTCGATCAACGCCAGCATTGCCCAGATCAGGGCCGCCGGCGTGCCGGTGATCGCGCTACTGTCCGACATACTTGAAACGGCCGACGAGCCTTACGTCGGCCAGGACAATCATGCAGTCGGGCGCACCATGGGTTGGCTGATGGCCCACACCTGCGGCACCCGTGAAGGCAGTGTCGGGGTGCTACTCGGTGGCCATCGTTTCCTCGGCCACCAGGCACGGATCGACGGGCTGCGCAGCTACCTGGCGGAGCATGCTCCCGGCCTGCGACCGCTGGAGGCGCTGATCAACCTGGACAACGACGACATCACCGAAGAGGCGACCCTGGACCTGCTGGCGCGCCATGATGACTTGCGTGGCTTGTGTGTGGTCGGTGGCGGTGGCGACGGCATTATCAGCGCCCTTTCGCAACTGCCGAGCCGGCCGTCACTGTGCTGCATCCTGCAGGAGTCCACCGAGCTGTCGCGCCAGGCCCTTGCCCAGGGCCTGATCAGCCTGGTCATCGATTCCCAGCCGCGCTTGCTGGCCCAGGCGCTGGTTGATCTACTGGTTGAATTGCAGACTGCACCAACCTTCGATCCGGTGCGGCATCGCATCCATATCCCGTTGCAGATCGTGACCTCGGAGAATGCTCACCCCTGAACGCAATGCTGTTCACTCAAGACTCGCCCGGTTCACTGTGGCGAGGGGATTCATCCCCGCTGGGCTGCGTAGCAGCCCCAAAATCTTAGGGCCGCTTCGCGCCCCAGCGGGGATGAATCCCCTCGCCACAGGTTCATCTACTGACTTAAGTGAGCAGCCTTACCCCCAGAACGAAACGTTTCGGCCCTCAACCCATACCGACTCATCTTGTTGTACAGCCCACCCCGGGCAACGTTCAACTGCTGGGCAGTCAGGCGGATGTTGCCCCGGGTGGCCTCGAGGGCGGCGACAATCGCGTTCATCTCATGGGCGTCGAGGCCCAGGGCTGCCGGTCGCTCAGGCACATTCCCTGGCGATGACGGCCGCGGGCCTTGCCTGATTTCCAGCGGTAGATCATCCGGCTGCAACTGTTCGCTGACCGCCAGATTGGTCGCACGCTCGATGATGTTTTCCAACTCACGCACGTTGCCTGGCCAGTGGTAGGCCGACAGCACGTCCAGCGCCTGGGGCGAGATGCCCCGCACCGACTTGCGCAGTGAGCGGGCGCAACGGGAGAGGAAATGGTGCGCCAGCAACGGTACATCCTCCCGGCGCATGCGCAGCGGCGGTACCGTCAGATTCAGCACATTGAGCCGATAATAAAGATCCTCGCGAAACGCGCCGTCAGCCACCGCCTGGCTCAGGTTGCGGTGGGTGGCGGCGATGATGCGCACGTTCACCCGCTGGGACTTCTTCGCCCCCACGCGAGTGACTTCGCCTTCCTGCAAGACCCGCAACAGGCTGACCTGGGCCCCGAACGACATATCACCGATTTCGTCGAGGAAGATCGTGCCGCCATCGGCCAACTCGAACTTGCCGGCGGATCCGCCGCGAGCGGAACCGGTGAAAGCCCCCTCGACATGGCCGAACAATTCGCTCTGCACCAGATCTCGTGGGATCGCCCCGCAATTGACCGCCACGAATGGGCCACTGCGACGCTCACTGGCGTTGTGGATCGCCTGGGCGAACAGCTCCTTGCCGGTGCCGCTTTCGCCAAGGATCAACGTGGTGGAGTCGCTGCGACTGGCGATTCGTCCAAGGTGCAACGCGTCCTGGATGGCCCGGGAATTACCCTGGATGGTGTCGAAGGTGTAACTGGCCTGGGTGCCGATGATCCGCCGGGTGATTTCGCGGATGCGCCGGTTTTCCCGCAGCGACACGATGCGCCCGCCTTGCTCCAGTGAGCACACCGACACCAGGCAAGCCAAGTGGCTGCGATCATGCAGTTCGAAGGTGCAATCCAGATCCCGCAGCCCTTCCCCGCCACGCAGCAGGATCTCATCGGTCAGCTCACTCTGGCCCAAGCGCTGGAACGGCTGGCCCAGCAGGTCCCGCCCGACGTGAAACAACTGCCGGGCATAGCCGTTGATGGCCCTGATGCAGCCACGGTCGTCCAGCACGACCAAGCCTTCGTTGAGCACTTCAAGCATCGTCTGTTGTTCCTCCAACAAGGCTTGCAGCGCCATTTGCCGAGATACGGCTTCGGCCGCGGCCTGCACGGTGCCCCACGTGTGGAAATGAAACCAGCCCGGCTCGGCGGTCAGGGTCAGGATCGCCAGGGTCCGTCCCCGGGCATCGCGAATCGGCGCGGCGGCGCAATGCATGCGCCGCTTGCGCAAGCCGATGCCGAAGTTTTCTTCGGCGAGTACATAGACCAGCCGGTCTTCAGCCAGTGCCAGCCCCGTACAGTTGGTGCCTTGCACCGACTCCAGCAAGCGGCTGCCTACCGGGGTGAGATCACTGCCGCAAAAATACAGGGTGGTCCCTTCGGCATCGGTCAGGTTGATATGACCCCTGGGGTTGTAGGCCAGCAACCCGCCCATGACCTCGGCCGCCACCGCGATCATCACGCGATGGGCGGCCAGCGTTGCGGCCAGGTCGGCAGGCTCGACAAAACGATACGCGCCATCCTCGGGGTCAAGGCCGGCGCCGACGCTGCGCAACCAGGAGTTCCAGATCACCTGCCGGACCCCGTCAGGCCGCTGGATACATCCGTCCAGGCAAGCCAGCCAGGCCCGCTCCAACGCGGCAATCGGCCCGTCACTCAACGACGCCGGACCGAGTGAAGCGATGTAGTCGAGGTCTTGCTCGCTGACAGCGATGGGTGCCGGAATCACGGAAGGCTCCAATGTTCATTTTTTGTACATGCTCAGTATAGGCATGTCATGAGAATTAACACCTATTTCGCCAAACAAGAAATAAACCCCTATTTATCAATCAGTTAAGCATTGGCACAGGCTTTGCTCCCCTGCCTGTACAGCGAAACAATCCTGCTGATAACAAAAAAAGGGGAAGTCAGTTTCATGAATACATCCAAGATCATCCGCCTCGGCCTCATTGGCGCCGGCCGCATGGGCAGCTTTCACGGCTTGACGGCTGCCCGACACATTCCCGGTGCCTGCCTGGCCGCCATCGCCGACCCCACGCCGGGCCAAGCCGCCCGCCTGGCGGCACAGTTGGGCGTGGAGCGGGTCTACACCGATCCACAGCAATTGCTCGACGACCCCGAGATCGACGGCGTACTGATTGCCGCTCCGGCCCGCAGCCATGCCGAGCTGGTCATCAGCGCAGCCCGCGCCGGCAAAAGTGTGTTCTGTGAAAAACCCATGGCGATCACCCTCGACGAAGCCGACCGCGCCATTGCCGCTGCCGCCGACGCCCGGGTCACCTTGCAGGTCGGCTTCAACCGCCGGTTCGCCAAGAGCTTTCGCACCGCGCACCTGGACGTGGCCGCCGGCCGTATCGGCACCCCGCAACTGCTGCGGTCACTGACCCGAGATCCGGCGCTGAACAATCCGGCCAACTCGCCGCAATGGGTGATCTTCCTCGAAACCCTGATCCACGATTTCGACACCTTGCGCTACCTCAATCCTGGGGCCGAGGTCGTCGAAGTCTTCGTGATGGCCGATGCCTTGATCGCTCCGGACTTCAAGGACAAGGGCTTCCTCGACACCGCCCTGGTGAACCTGCGTTTCGACAACGGCGCCCTCGCCACCGCCGAGGCGAATTTCCAGGCGGTGTATGGCTACGATGTCCGCGGCGAAGTGTTCGGCAGCGCCGGCATGTTGACCATGGGTGCCGTCAACGACTCGGATCTGGTTCGCTACCTGGCCGGTGGCATCCAGGCCGACACACAGCGCCTGGACACCGACCTGCTGCGGGATGCCTACGTGGCCGAGCTCAACCATTTTGTGAGTTGCCTGCGCACCGGCGAAAAACCCCTCGCCAGCGGTGAAGACGCCCGCGCTGCCCTGGCCATTGCCCGCGCCTGCATCGAGTCGTTCCAGCAAGGCCAGCCGGTGCGCGTGCAGGGAGGCCGGTCATGAGTTTCACTCCGTTCAAACTGGCGATCAGCGCCGAGATGGTCTTCCTCGACCTGCCGTTCACCGAACGGGTCAAACGGATTCATGCACTGGGCTTCAGCGCCGAAATCTGGGACTGGACGAAGAAGGACATTGCCGCCCTGGTCGCCACCGGTGCCGACTTCACCTCGATGACCGGCTACATCGCGGGCAACCTGACCGACCCCGAGGACATTCAGCACCTGCTCGACAGCGCACGGGAATCCCTGGCCGTCGCCGCCCGGTTGAACTGCCCAAGCCTCAACCTGCATGGCACGGGCCTGGGCGACAAAGGCCTGCCGGTCAAACCGGTGGCACTCACCACCGGCCGCATGTGGTTGAACGCCTGCAAGACCCTGGAAAAAATCGCGCGCCTGGGTGAAGACGCCGGCCGGGTGTTCCTGCTGGAAAACCTCAACACCGAGGTAGACCACCCCGGCACGCCGTTCGCCCGCGCCGATGACACCCTGGCACTGATCGAGGCCGTGGGCAGCCCTCATCTGAAGCTGAACCTGGACCTCTACCATGCGCAGATCGGCGAGGGAAACCTGATCGAACTGATCCAGCGCGCCGGCAGCGCCATCGGCGAAATCCAGGTGGCCGACGTCCCTGGCCGAATGGAACCGGGAACCGGCGAAATCCATTACCCGGCCATTGCCAAAGCCTTGTTCGACATGGGATACACCGGTGTCGTCGGCCTTGAGGGCTGGGCCAGCGGTGACAGCGAGGCAGCACTCCAGCGCTTCCGGCACGCGTTTAGCCCGGATCGATGAAACGGCGGCGCCCTCGGGCATTGATCGAGGTGCGCCGGCAACCTTCACGCCTGATCGACTCATAACAACAAAAGGAATATCACCATGCGTCGTTGCACACTGCTTCTTGCCACGCTGCTCTTCGCCTTCAGCCAATGGGCCAACGCCAGTTATCGCATCGGCGTCAGCATCGCCAGGGTTGACGACAACTTCATGACCTATGTGCGCAGCGGCCTGGAAGACGCCGCAAAGAAAGACAACGTCCAGATCCAGTTCGAGGATGCCCAGGGCGATGTGGTGCGCCAGCTCAACCAGGTCCAGGGTTTCATCAACCAGAAGGTCGATGCGGTCATCGTCCTTCCCGTAGACACCGCCGCCACCACCAACATGACCCGCGCCGCCGTCGAGGCGAAGGTGCCGCTGGTCTACGTCAACCGGCACCCGGACGAACGCGTCCTGCCCAAGGGCGTGGTCACCGTGGCCTCGAACGACATCGAGGCCGGCCAACTGCAAATGCACTACCTGGCGGAAAAACTGAACGGCAAAGGCACCCTCGCGATCATCATGGGCGACCTCGCGCAGAACGCTACGCACGACCGCACCGAAGGGGTCAAACAGGTGCTCAAGGATTACCCCGGGATCAAGATCGTCGAACAGCAAAGCGCCGAGTGGCAACGGGCCAAGGGGATGGACCTGACCAGCAACTGGCTGCTGGCCGGTACCTCGTTCGACGCCATTGTCGCCAACAACGATGAAATGGCCATCGGCGCGGCCATGGCCCTGCAACAAGCGGGAAAAGCCAAGGGCGAAATCGCGATTGTCGGCATCGATGGCCTGCCCGACGGGCTGGCGGCGATCAAGCGCGGAATGCTGGTCGCCTCGGTGTTCCAGGACCCCAAGGCCCAGGCGACCGCCGCGCTGCAAGCGGCCGTCAAAATGATCAAGGGCGAGCCGGTCGACGCGGAAGTCTGGGTGCCTTTTCAGCTGATCAAGCCGGAACAGGTCGCGATGTTTGAACAGCATTACAAGTAAGCGCGAAAGGCTGGATGTCAACGCCGCTGTCCCGGCCAGGGACGGTGGCGTTTTTCATTGAGTCATCTCACCCAGTCCTCACTATCTCCCCTCGCCGCTTGCATGTGTAGCGAGACATCCATTGTTCGTTGCGCCTCGCAGTGAGACATCTGCCGGACGCATACGCTGTGAGCCCACATGGAGGAGTTGGCGATGAAACACAGCCGTTTTTTTGGAAAAACCGTACTGACCTGCACATTCATCCTGGCAATGATCGGTTGGGGAATCGGCTTTTATGGCCCGCCGATCTACATGCAAGCGGTCATGGAGCGCACGGGTTGGCCCATTGCCCAGGTGTCGACTGCCGTCACCCTGCACTTTCTCAGCGGCACGATCGTCATCGCCAACCTGCCAAGGCTCTACGCACGCTTCGGCATTCCTGCCATCACCCTGCTGGGCACCCTTCTCCTGGGCATCGGCGTGAATATCTGGGCCCAGGCCACCCAGCTCTGGGTGCTGTATGCCGGCGCCGTGTGCTCGGGTGTCGGCTGGGTGACCTTGGGGGCCGCGGCCGTCAATACCCTGGTCGCGCCGTGGTACGTCAAGGAAAGGCCCAAGGCCCTGGGCAAGGCCTACAACGGCGCCAGCATGGGCGGCGTCATCTTCTCGCCCCTGTGGGTATGGCTGATCGAGGGCTTTGGCTTTGCCACGGCGGCGCTGGTGATCAGCCTCGCGGCCGTGCTGATCATCGGCATTTTCGCCTTTCTGGTCTTCAACAAAACCCCAAAGAGCCTGGGACAGCATCCTTACAACGCCGAGCAGCCGGAACCCGTGACACCCGCCAGCAGCGCCGTTCCATGGACGGTCGTGCAGACCCTCAAGGTGGCCAATTTCCGCATGTTGACAGCCGGCATGGCCCTCGGACTGTTCGCCCAGATCGGTTTGATCGCCCACCTGTACTCGATCCTGGCGGGACGCATGGGAGCTCACGACGCCTCACTTGCCATGGGCCTGGCCACCGCCAGCGCCATGGGCGGACGCTACATCGCCGCGCGCCTGATGATCCAAGGCATCGACCGCAGGCTGCTGGCGTGCCTGGGCTATGCCATCCAACTGCTGGGCACCTTGATGCTCCTCGGCCTGGACCTGCACCCATCCGTGGCCTGGTTGGCAGTGGTGCTGATCGGCTCGGGCATTGGCAACGCCACCTCCCTGCCGCCACTGATCGCACAGACCGAGTTCAGCCATGAACACACCGCCAGGGTCATCGCGCTGATGGTCGCGATCAGCCAAGCCACCTATGCCTTCGCCCCTGCGTTCTTCGGCCTGGTGCGCACCGCCTTCAGCCACCCGGCTCAAGCCATCGTCGCCGTCGTGACAGCCGCCGTCGTCGTGCAGATGTTCGCCATCCTGTCGTTCCACCGTGGGGTGTCCGTTCGTCCCTTCAAGATCAAACCAATCGAACACCGCCATCAACGTTGAGCACGGCACCGTTCATGAACGTGTTGGTCATCAAGAACACCGTTGCAGCACCGGCTTCCTCCGCCGTACCAATGCGACGCAGCGGCAGGGCCTGCTCCAGGGAAGCCACGTAGGCATCACGGCCTTCGCCCAAGGCCTTGCTGAAGATCGGGGTGTCGATCGGGCCTGGCGACAGGGTGTTCACCCGAATCGGCGCCAACTCCAGGGCCAGGCCACGAGCCAGCGACTCCATGGCGGCCGATGCCGCCCCGATGACGGCAGTGCCATGGGCATTGGGTCGATCAGCGAGCGCACCCGAGATGAAGGTGATCGATCCCGCCTTGGACAACCTGTCACCCAGGATACGGATCGCGTTGATGGACGCCCAGATACGCTCATCGAACGCCCGGCGCAGATGATCGACGTCAGCGGTCAGGATGCTTCCGGTGACGAATGTACCGGCGAGCAGCACCAGGTGATCCACCACCGGAATATCCGCCAGGGCCGCTTCGATCGCCTCACGGCGGGTCACGTCGGCCGCGCGCCAGCCGTCCAGGCCATGTTCTTTCGCCGCCTGCTCGGCACGTTCCGCATTCGAGCCGATGACCACGACCTTGGCGCCGGCGGCCTTCGCTTGTATTGCGGCTGCCAGGCCGATGCCCGACGTGCCGCCGAAGATAACAACGGTACGGCCGGTGAGATTGGATGCAAGTGTTGGGGTGATGGTCATGTCGAGGCTCCAGTGAACGCCAGGATGGCGTGGGATGGAGTAAGCGTAAGGCTGTGAACACGGATTGATAATCAGGGCATAAGTCGCTTTACTAGTGCCATGAAGGCACAAATTGGTCTCGACCGTCTTACCGGGCTTATCGCATTCGCGCGAGCCGCTTCCCTGGGCAGCTATACCGCAGCGGCGCGGGCGCTCTCGGTATCCCCCTCCGCCGTCAGCAAGAGCGTGCAGCGGCTTGAGGAACATTTTGGGCTGATGCTATTCACCAGGACCACGCGCTCCCTGACCCTCACCCCTGAAGGGCGGGATCTTTACGAACGGGCGTTGCGAATCCTGCGAGAGGTCGAAGAAATCGATCAAGCCGCCGTCGCCTCCCGCGCCGAGCCTGCTGGCGCCTTGAAAGTCACGGCTCCGCTCCCCATCGGCGTGAACATCCTGGCGCCGGCCTTGCCCAGGTTCCGCGAGCAATATCCCAGACTGGCCATCGACCTGCGACTTGGCGATCAGTATTCCGACATCATCGAACAAGGGATCGACGTCGCCATTCGCGTGGGAAACCTCACCGACTCACGCCTGGTTTCCCGCCCCTTGGGCCCTCATCGAATCGGCGCGTTTGCGTCGCCCCGGTACCTTCAACGCAAAGGCATGCCGGTGATCGCCGAAGATCTCGCGGAACATGAGTGCGTGAACTTTCGCTACCAGAGCACCGGGCAGAGTCTACGCTGGCCCTATCAGGCGGGCGACAAACAACTCGAGTGGAGTCCCGACGTCGCGTTCACCGTGGATGTCAGCGACGCGGTAGCGGCCATCATGGCGGCGGGAGGAGGCATCGGTATCACCCCGCACTACGTGGCTGCGCCCTATGTCCGCCGCGGAGAACTGATTCCAGTCCTCCCCCAGTTCACCGCGGAGCGCTTCTCCATCACCGCCTTGTGGCCGGAAAGCCGCCGTGGGAGCCCCAACGTAAAAGCCTTCATCGCCTTTCTGCTTGAACTGTTTCCCGCAACGCCGGCCTGGGATGAGGCGGTGAATGAAGCGGCCGCAGCGAGACAGGGCTGATCGGTCGGTGAACAACCAACCCCACCGATCCCGCTAGCCCCTTGAGAGGCCTGTATCACCCCAGGCGCATCGACACCTCAATGTCATCCGCGAAAGGCACGGAGAGGTAGCCATTCTGCGGCGAACGCACGTAAGCCAGGTACTCAGGGCAGTAATTGGTGTTGTCCGCCACTACCAGGGCGCCCGGCCGCAGGTGTTTTTCAACCAGGCCAAGCACGTCGCCATACAACGCCTTGGCGCCATCGAGCAGGAGCAGGTCAATCGCTTCCGGGAGATCGCTGGCCAGGGTAACCAGTGCGTCGCCTTCGCGAATGTCCACCAGGTCGTCGACCCCACCTTCAACGAAGTGACGACGCGCCAGGGCGATCTTCGAAGGCTCGAATTCGCTGCCGATCAGCACGCCGCCGCCGTTATCCCGCAACGCAGCCGCCAGGTGCAGGGTAGACAAGCCGAACGAAGTGCCGAACTCGACGATGGCCCTGGCCTTCGCACTGCGTGCAAGCATGTACAGCAGCTTGCCGGTGTCGCGGGAGACCGGCAGCCACAAGTCCTTGAGCATCCCGTACAGTTCCAGGTATTCGGTCTTGCTGCGCATCAGCCGCTCGCGCTCTTCACTCGGCACAGTGCTCAGCACCGGACTGGTGGCCGCGCTGGCCTGGGTGTAGAGACGTTCGATCAGGGTCGCCAGAGGTTCAGTGGTCAAAGTAGTCATGATTGCTTTCCATCGATAGGGGACTAAGATGCGACTGATTCATCGCATTTAAATGATGCGAGTGATTCGCCCCATTCGCTATTCGCGTTTCCCCACGACGCCCGAGCCGCCCATGACCCAACGCCAGACCGCCCGTATTTCCTCACGCAAGCAGCCGCAGCAGGCGCGCTCCACCGAGCTGGTGGCAGCCATTCTCGAGGCTGCTGTTCAGGTTTTGGCCAAGGAAGGCGCCGCTCGCTTCACCACCGCCCGCGTCGCGGAAAAGGCCGGCGTGAGTATCGGCTCGCTGTACCAGTATTTTCCCAACAAGGTTGCGATCCTGTTCCGGCTGCAAAGCGATGAATGGCAGCAGACCACCCAAATGCTGTGCCGGATTCTGGAAAACCTGGAGGAGCCGCCCCTGGATCGCCTGCGCAACCTGGTGCATGCGTTCATTCGTTCCGAGTGCGAGGAAGCGCCGATGCGTGGCGCGCTGAACGACGCCGCGCCGCTCTATCGCGACGCGCCGCAGGCCCAGGAAGTGCGTGCGACAGGCAAGCGGATCTTCGCCGATTTCATGTTCGAGTTGCTCCCCGGCGTCGATGAGTCCAGCCGTTCGGCGGCCTGCGATCTGATCCTGACCACGCTGAGTTCCGTGGGCAAGGATTTTTCAGGAAGCCCACGGACCGACGCGCAAATCGCGGCATACGCCGGTGCCATGGCGGACATGTTCAGTGCGTATGTTGTAGCGCTCGATCAGCAAAAGTCTCCTCGGTAATCGGGTCCGATAGAGCTGTTTCCGGATGGCCGCTCATCCAACGCACATCCCTTCCAAAGACCCACTCGTTACATAGCGTACAATGATGTTTTGGGTGCGGCATTCCACCGCTTCGCCAACATTCGCCTGCTCCAGGTAAAAGTCCGATGTGTGCGGCGTCAGGTCGTCGCTTTATCAAGAGAAGCCCCATGACAACGCCATCACCATTGAGTAAAACCGCCTCCCACCTTGAATTTGGCGTCGTCGGGATTGGCGCGTCCGCGGGCGGTTTGCAGGCAATCAAGCTGTTTTTCGAGAACATGCCACAGGAAACCGGCATGGCCTTCGTGATTGTCCTGCACCTGTCGCCTGACCATCAAAGCATTGCCGACCAGATCATTCAGCAATCGACCAAGATGCCGGTTGTGCAGGTCACGCAGACCGTGACCATTGAAAAGAACCACGTCTATGTCATTTCGCCAGCGCAGCAGCTGACGATGAACGATGGCTACCTGAACGTCAGTCCCGCCGTTTCCACCCTCGATCGCCACTGTGCCATTGATCTGTTTTTTCGCGACCTCGCCAATGTTCACCGTGAACGGGCCTTTTGCGTGGTGTTGTCGGGCAGCGGCTCGGACGGTGCCGTGGGGCTGTCGCGCATCAAGGAACAGGGCGGCGTTACCCTGGCGCAATCGCCGGAAGACGCCGAGTTCGACGGCATGCCCCGCGCCGCCATCGAAACACGCATGGTCGACCTGGTACTGCCGGTGGTGGACATGCCGCAGAAAATCCTCGAACTGTGGCGTAACTCCCAAGCGATCACCCTTCCCAGCGCCATTGATCCTGGGCTGGAAAATATCGCCGAACAGGAAGCCGTCGCCGCCGAGCACTATCTGCACGAGATCCTGGCCTACCTGCGCACCAGCACCGGTCACGACTTCAAGCACTACAAGCGCGCCACGGTGCTGCGTAGGATCGAACGGCGGATGCAAGTCACCACCCAGGCCGATCTGGCGACCTACTCCCAGTACCTGCAAGGCAATCCAGAGGAGCCGAAGGCGCTGTTGGGGGACATGCTGATCGGCGTCACCAACTTTTTCCGCGACCGCGAGGCTTTCGAAGCGCTGGAGCGCGACGTGATACCGCAGCTGGTCGCCAGCTTGACGCCGTCGCGACCGGAACATGAAGAACTGCGCATCTGGTCGGCGGGTTGTTCCACCGGGGAAGAGGTCTACAGCCTGGCGATGCTGCTCGACGACCAGTTGCAGATCAAAGGCAGCAAAGCCAAGTTGCAACTGTTTGCCACGGACATCGACGAGCGCGCAATCAGCCTCGGTCGGGCCGGTCGTTACCCCCAGGCCATCGTCACCGATGTGCCGCCGACCCGATTGCGCCAGTATTTCGTGAAGGAAGATGATCACTATCGAATTCGCAAGGAACTCCGAGAGAAGGTGTTGTTTGCCAAGCACAGCCTGCTGGCCGATCCGCCCTTCTCGCAGATCGACCTGATCGTCTGCCGTAACCTGCTGATCTATCTGGATCGGGAAGTGCAACGCGAAATCCTGCAGATGTTCCATTTCGCGCTTCGCCCCGGTGGCTTCCTGTTTCTCGGCACCTCCGAGAGCGCCGATGCCTGCCATGAGCTGTTCAGTCCGGTGGACAAGCGCAACCGGATCTTCCGGGCCAAGAACACAAGCCCCAACAGCCGGCGCGTTCCCACCATGCCCCGGGGTGGCTACACCCGCAGCACCGGCCACTCGCTTCCCGAACTGAAGAATCACGTGCAACCCAAGTTGTCGTTCGCCGACATCCACCGACGCGCTATCGAACGCGCGGCACCGCCGAGCATGATCGTCGACACCAACGCCGACATCCTGCACATGAGTGAAGGCGCCGGGCGCTTCCTGCGGCACGTCGGCGGCGAGTTGTCGCGCAACCTGCTGACATTGATCATGCCGGAGCTGCGCCTGGAAATTCGCACCGCCTTGTTCCAGGTGCAACAGAGTGGCCTGGCGGTCAAGTCGCGGGACGTATCGATCAAGTATGAAGACCGGCATCTACGGATCGACATGATCGTCCAACCCTATCGGGACGAGCAGTCGGACAGCGACTACCTGCTGGTGATCTTCGAGGAAAGCGACATCGACTCGGCAGAAGCGGCCATGGCCCAGGTGCAAACCGAAAGCCAGGTCCTGTCCAATCTCGAACGCGAACTGCAACGCACCAAGCTGCACCTGCAGGATACGATCGAGCAGTCGGAGGTCTCCAACGAGGAGCTGAAGGCTTCCAACGAGGAAATGCAGGCCATCAACGAAGAGCTGCGCTCGGCCACCGAAGAGCTGGAAACCAGCAAGGAAGAATTGCAGTCGATCAACGAGGAATTGCTGACGGTCAATTTCGAGCTCAAGACCAAGGTGGAAGAAACCGACAAGGTCAACGACTACCTGACCAACCTGATCGCATCGACCGACATCGCCACGGTGTTTGTCGACCGCAGCATGCGCATCCGCTGGTTCACGCCACGGGCCACGGAGATTTTCAACATGCTGCCGGTGGACACCGGTCGTTCACTGCTCGATATCACCCATCGCCTGGACTACACCGACCTGGCCGACGATGCGGCGCAAGTGTTCGAGACGCTGAACATGATCGAACGTGAAGTCAGCAGCATCAGCGACAAGCGTTGGTACATCGCCCGGCTGCTGCCGTATCGCTCCAGCGAAGACCAGATCGATGGCACGGTGCTGACCTTCATCGACATCACTACCCGCCGCGCCGCCGAAGAGGAACTGCGCCTGGGCGAAGAGCGCATGCGACTGGTGGCGGAAAGCACCCATGACTAAGCAATCATCATCCTCGACGAAGAAGGCGTGATCACCCACTGGAACAAGGGTGCCGAGCTGATTTTTGGCTATACCAAGGCGGAGGCCGAGGGCGCCTCCTACGAGTTCATTTTCTCCGAAGAGGATCGCGCCAACGGTGCGCCGCAAGCTGAGCTGAAGACTGCCCGTACCCACGGTCGCGCCGAAGATGAACGCTGGCACTTGCGCAAGGACGGCAGCCTTTTCTATTGCAGTGGCGAGGTCACCCTGCTCAGCGGCGATCACCTGCAAGGCTACGTGAAAATCGCCCGCGACCTGACCGGGCACCAGCAGGAACACGAAAAACAGAGCCAGGAACTGAAACAGTCCCGCAATACCATTTCCCTGAAGGACGAATTCTTTGCGGTCATGTCCCATGAGCTCAAGCATCCGCTGAACCTGATCCAGCTCAACGCCGAAATGCTGCGTCGCTTGCCGATCACCCGCACCTCCAGTTCTGCGGCCAAAGCCGTGGAGACCATCCGCGATGCGGTCAACAGCCAGGCCCGTATCATCGATGACCTGCTGGACGTTGCCCGTGTACGCACCGGAAAACTCAAACTGCAACCGTCGCGAATCGACTTGATCGATGTTCTTCGCGATATCTACACCGTGGTGATCAACGAACAACACCAGACCCAGATCGATCTGCAATTGCCAGATGAACCGCTGGTCGTTTATGCCGATCCGATCCGGGTCGACCAGATCATCTGGAACCTGGTCAATAACGCGCTGAAATTCACCCCACCCACGGGGCACATCCAACTGATCGCCCGTCGTCAGGATCAAATGGCGCGGATCGATATCAAGGACACCGGCATCGGTATTGCCGTGGAAAACCTCGAACACGTCTTTGACATGTTCGGCCAGGCGGAAAAACAGCAGGTGCATCATCAGCGCGAAGGCCTGGGCATTGGGCTGTCCCTGGTACGACAGCTGACCGAGGCACAGCATGGCACCGTCCAGGTGACCTCCGCAGGACTGGGCGCCGGCTGCACCTTCAGCGTCTGCCTGCCCCTGGCCGCCCCACAGAGCGAAACAGCCCCGGTAGCGACCATCGAATCAGCGTCAGGCAAGCTCGATGGCTTGAAGATCCTGTTGGTGGATGATTCGCCGGAAGTGCTGGAAACCATGAAGATGCTGCTGGAAATGGAAGACGCCCAGGTATTGGCCTTTGACCAGCCGCTGGAGGCGCTGAAAGCGGCAGAATCCCAGCGTTTCGACCTGATCATCTCCGACCTGGGCATGCCGATCATGAACGGCCATGAACTGATCAGTGCGCTGCGCCAGCTACCGCTGGCGAAAAACGTACCGGCCATCGCCCTCACCGGCTACGGCACCCATGGCGATGTTCAGAAATCCCACGCGGCAGGGTTTGACCAGCACCTGGGCAAGCCGGTGTCCTATGACGCCCTGATCGACACCATCGAGACGTTGCGGCGTTCATGATTTGACTATGTCCCCACCGATGCAGCCGGAGCCCGCACACACCGGTCAGGACCTGGGATTCCTGACGTAGCGCACGACGACAAAACAGGCGATCAGAATCAGCGGCGCAATGGAGAGCATGCCCATGTAGGTGGAGCCGGACAGGTCGTTGATCTTGCCCACCATCACCGGGGCCACAATGCCGCTGAGCTGGCCAATGGAGTTGATCGCCGCAGTTCCCGTGGCAATCGCCAGGCCCGAGAAGGTCGATTGCGGAATCGTCCAGAAGATCGGGATGGCAATGAACGTGCCCGCAGTCGCCAGGAGCAAGGCGGCCATCATCGCCCAGGACGAGTCGGAGAACAGGCAGGCCAACAGGTAGCCGACGGCGGCCGCCGCCAGGCACAGGACGAGGTAGGTTTTACGATCACCGGAACGGTCCGAGCGTCGGGTCAGCCAGACCATGCCGAGGCAGGCAACGATGTAGGGCAAGGCCGACAGCATGCCGACCCAGAACAGGCTTTGCACGCCAGAGGATTTGATCAGGTGCGGCATCCAGAAATTGAGGCAATAGGACGCGCTTTTGATCACGAAGTAGATGAACGCCATGATCGCGACTTCCCGCGTCAGCAGCACCCGCCACAAAGACCCCAGCACGGGTTTCTGGTTGACCTTGTCCTGCTCGAGATTGGCCGCCAGCAGGTCTTTCTCGCTACGGCTCAGCCACTTGGCCGATTCGATGTCGCGATCCAGTTTCCACAGCACCAGCAACCCCAGCACGACACAGGGCAGACCGGACATCAGGAACAACCAGTGCCAGCCCGCCAGCCCGAACACACCGTCCATCGTACCGAGCAGGACGCCGGCCACCGGGCCGCCGATTGCACCGGCCAACGGCACTGACAGGAACCACAGGCCGTTCATTTTCGCCAAATGCTTCTTGGGAAACCAGCACGCCAGGTAGAACAGGATGGCCGGGCCGAAACCGGCTTCCATGACACCGATCAGAAAGCGCAGGAAGTAGAGCGTGTATTGGGTGTAGGCGAACACCAACGCAGCGGTGGCAAGCCCCCAGGAGATCATGATGCGGCAGATCCACGCCGGCGCTCCGTAGCGTTTCAGGCCCAGGCTGCTGGGCACTTCGAACAGCACGTAGCCGATAAAGAACATGCTCGCGGCCAGGCCATACGCCTCATCGGTCAAGCCCAGTTCCTGCTGCATCTGGGTCTTGGCGAAACTGATGTTGATCCGGTCAAAATAGGAGAACAGAAAGCAGATAATGGCCAGCGGCATGATGCGCCAGGCCACGCGTCGATAGAGCAGCAGCTCGTTGATGTCTTCGCTGCGTGCAAGCGGGATTTCGCCAGTCATGGCAACCATGATGTTTCTCCATTGTTGTAGTTATTGGAGAGCGGCAACGCCCTTGGGGACGTTGCTGGTTTAGCTGATTCGAATCAATTTGTCCCGGTATGCCTGTCCCTTGAGGACATAGTCCTCTGCGTTGCGGTGCAGGCCGGCGACGGCCTCGGGCGTCAGCTCGCGCACGACCTTGGCCGGCGCGCCGAGAATCAGTGAATTGTCGGGGAACACCTTGCCTTCGGTGACGATGGCACCGGCGCCGACCAGGCAGTTTCGGCCGATCACCGCCCCGTTGAGCACCACCGCCTGGATCCCAATCAGCGCACCGTCGCCGACGGTGCACCCGTGCAACATGGCCTGGTGTCCGACGGTGACGCCCTCCCCCACGGTCAATGCAAAACCGGGGTCGGCATGCAGCACTGCACCTTCTTGCACGTTGCTGTGCTGACCGATGCGAATCGGCTCGTTGTCACCGCGAAGAACCGCTTGGGGCCATATGCTGACGCCTTGCGCCAGGGTCACATCGCCAATGACCGTGGCGTCCTCGGCGACGAACGTCTCGGCGTGAATGGCGGGGATGAGTGTGTCGTATCGATAGATCGCCATGGCAGTTCCTCTTCAGGCCTGAGCATCTGTTTTCAGGACACCGGCTGCACACAGCTCGGCAATGTGCTCATCGCTATAACCCAGCTCGCGCATGACCAGGTGGGTATGCTCGCCGATGCGGGGAATCGATCGACGGGGTTGCAGGCGCTCGCCATCCAGGGACAGGGGCAGCAATGGCATGGCGGTGAACGATCCGTCTTCAAGTTCCAGGTTCGCCAGCCCACCGCTTTGCAGCAGGTGAGGATCTTCGAACAACTCTTCCGGACGACGAATCGGCGCGAAGGGAATGCCGTGGGCTTCGAGCTGTGGCGCCAGGGCCTGGGCATCCACGGTCGCGAAGACTTCAGCCAGATGCGCCAGCAGCCGTGGGCGTTGCAGCACCCGATCGTTGTTGGTGGCCAGCGTCTCGTCATCGAGCAATGCGGTTTGTCCCAGCACCTGGCACAGCGCATTCCACTGCCCTTCGCCGGTGGCGGCGACAAACATCTGCTCGCCGTTGGCGAACTCGAACACATCGTAAATCGCCCAGGCGCTGATGCGGTTCGGCATCGGGGCGGCCGCCTGCCCAGTCACAATGTATTGCTGCATATGCTGGGCAGCCAGCAGCACGCAGTTTTCATACAGCGCGCTTTGCACCTCACGGCCGACGCCGGTGACATTGCGCTCATTGAGCGCGGCAAGCCCACCGATGGCGCCGAACATGCCGCCCATGATGTCGTTCACCGAACTGCCCGCCCGCAACGGTCGCCCCACTGGACCGGTCATGTAGGCCAGGCCCGCCATCATTTGCACCACTTCATCCAGGGCCAGGCGGTGGTCATAGGGGCCGCTCAGGAAGCCCTTGTGCGAGGCATAGATAATGCGCGGGTTACGCTCGCGAATCGCCTCGTAGCCAAAGCCCAGTTCCTGCATGCGGCCGGGTTTGAAGTTCTCGATGAACACGTCGGCGGTGTCGATGAGTTCCAGCACCGCGTCGCGCCCCTGAGGGGTGTTGACGTCGACGGCGATGCACTGTTTGTTGCGGTTGAAGGTGCGAAAGAATCCCGCACCGGCACCCAGCAGGCGACGCGTCCCGTCACCGCGAGTCGGCTCGATCTTGATCACCTCGGCACCGAGGTCACCCAGGATCATCCCGCAGGTCGGCCCCATCAACATGTGTGAAATTTCGACGACACGAATGCCGTCCAATGGAAGTCTGGACATGACGGTTTTCCTCGATTGGACCGGTTCAGGCGTGGCGAACAGCTGACGGGTAATGAAGCGGAAGGCCTGCGCGGGCGACGCAGCCGTAGAGGGGTTCGTCCGGCAGCGCCGCATGCAGCACGTCCCGCGACTCGATCAGTGCAGCCAGGTCGATACCGGTGTCGTAGCCCATGCTTTGGAGCATGAATACGAGGTCTTCGGTGACAGTGTTGCCGGACGCACCCGGCGCGAACGGGCAACCGCCCAGCCCGGCCAGTGACGAATCGAGTTCGGTGATGCCTTGTTGCACCGCCGCCAGGCTGTTGGCCAGTGCCAAGCCACGCGTGTCATGGAAATGCGCGGCCCTGAGCTTGTCGCCGGCAATGGCACGAATCGCCTGCAAGGTGGTGATCACCTGGGCGGGATTGGCGTAGCCGGTGGTATCGCCGAGTGACACCAGGTCGCAGCCGGCCTCAAGGACGTGACCAGTCAATTCACAGAGGTCACCCAGGGGCACCTCGCCCTGGCGGGTACAGCCGAATGCGACGGACATCCCAGCAATTATCTGGACCTGATGCAGTCCCAGCTCGGTGCGCAGCTGGCACATCCGCGCCAGTTCCTCGACCATCTCCAGGGGGGTACGACGCACATTCGCCAGGCTATGGGCGGCGCTGACGGACACCGGCGCGATGATCCGATGGGCGCCGGATTCGAGGGCATCGCGACAACCCCGCAGGTTCGGCGCCAGCACGGTGACCACCAGTTCCGGGTAACCCAAGGCATGGGCCACCACTTCCCTGGCGTCGGCCATCTGCGGCAACAGCTTGGCGGGGACGAACGACGCGACCTCCATGTGGCGCACGCCGGCGGCATAGGCGGCATCGATCCACTGGCATTTGGCGCGGGTCGGCATGATGGCTTGCAGGCTCTGCAAACCATCGCGCATGCCGACTTCGTTGATTGTTATTGTTGTCATGAACAGGCTCTCTTAGGCGGAAGCGTGATTTCAGACTAGAGAGCCCCGGATGCGATGAAAAGACGCCATTGGCGCGTTGATCCATCGTCAACTGCGATGGATAGGATCGGTCGTGGAAGGACGTGGCGGTGACCGTGACAGCAGATGGTCCAGGAGCCGACGCGCAGACAGTGACAAGGCCTCACGATTTCGCACACAGATCACGAATTCGCCCCGCGCCCACTCATCAGTCAGGGGGATGATGCGCAGATCGAACAGTTGCGTGTAGCGCTCCACCGCTTCGAGCGGGATCACCGCGACCCCCAGTCCGAACTGGATCAGGCGGAACGCGGCGTCGAACGATGACACGTAGGAGCGGAACCGCAACTCCCGACCATGCGTCTGCGCATCTTCGCGCATGAACGTGTTGATCGTGGCGAAGGCCGACATGCCCAGATGATCGAAATCCAATGTCTCTTCGAATGCAACGCCGAGACGATCGGCCAAAGGATGACCGGCGCTCACCACCACCGCGAGATGGTCCTGGCGGTAAGGCAGGAACTCCAGGTCGCCCATGGCCATCGAGCGGCGACAGATACCCAGGTCGGCCGAGCCCTCGGCGACGCCACGTACCACATCGGGGCTGATACGCTCTTCGATGTCGGTCTGGACGCCTGGATGCTTCAACATGAAGTCGGACAGTTCTTCCGGCAAGAACTCCATGATCGACGAGACGTTCGCCCATATACGGACATGCCCGCGCGCGCCCTCGGCGTACTCGCTGAGCTCGCTGTCGAGCCGCTCCATGGCCCGCGTCAGGGACCGTGCATGCCGCAGCAGCGCCAAGCCGGCCGGCGTCGGCTCCACTCCACGTTTGCTGCGTTTGAGCAACGACGTCCCGAATCGTGCCTCGATGTCGGAAAGCCGCTTGCTGACCGCCGAGGGCGCGATGAACGCGCGTTCGCTCGCCCGTGCGATCGTCCCCTCCTCGCAGACCAGGATAAACAGGTGCAAGGACAAATGATCCAGGTGCTGCGTCATGCCCACCCCTCACGTCGCAACGTGGCACGTACCAGGCGTTGCTCTTCGCTTTCGATTTCCTTCAGGTTTTCGCAGATGCTCTGGATATGCGCAATGGCGGCCTTGCGCGCCTGTTCGGGAAGGCGTCCGGTCACGGCGTTATAGAGCCGTGCATGCTGGCGATCGATTTGCCGCTTCTGCGGTTCACGGTGATAGAGGTTGTTGACCGAGGCGAACACCGTGGTGAGCAGCAGGTCCGTCAGCGAGCGCAAGGTCTGCACCAGCACCGGGTTATGCGACGCCTCGCAGATTGCCAGGTGAAACGCATGATCGAGCCGGGCGTGTTCGGAGGGCTCCAGTGCGCGGGTGTGGGCATCGAGCAAGGCGTCGTAGCTGCGGGTGATCAGGACGAAATCGGCTTCCGTGCCACGCAAGGCCGCCAACCGTGCGGACTCGCCTTCGAGCAGGCTGCGGACCTCGAACAGATCGTAAAGCGTGCGTGGCTGCGAGCTGAACAGGTGCATCAATGGCGACGCGGCACTGTTGCCCGACAGATCGGCGACGAAAGAGCCCTTGCCCTGCTCCGTCTTGATGATCCCGCGAGCCCGCAGCAGCTTCAGCCCCTCGCGCAGCGCCGTGCGTGAAACACCGAGTTTTTCCGTCAGCCGACGCTCCGACGGCAACAACTGCCCCGTCTTGAGCACGCCGTCCACGATCAGGCGCTCGATGCGCTCGCACACCACATCGGCCACTTGCAGATTGCGACGGGTCTGGGTGTCGTCCATTGCGCCTCCAACTGGTATGACCAGCTTAGCCATGCTTCTCAAGTCGTCTCACCATTCATTTCAACTCATTGTTTTTAGAAGATTTATAAAAATCCATAAAAAAACAGCCAGTCAAAAACTGGTTCGACCACCTCAACAATGCATAGACAGTAGATCGCCTCGGACCAATGATGCAAGTCAGCTGCATGCGGAACCTGACCTCAAATAAAAACAACCGAGTGTCGTCAGCCGACTATGAACATTCTCTACGATGAACGCGTTGATGGTGCCCTGCCTGTCGTGGATAAGGCCACGCTGCTGCAGGCCTTGCAGGCGCGATTGCCGGACCTCGAAATCCTGCACCAGCGCGAAGAACTCATGCCCTACGAATGCGATGGACTTTCCGCCTATAGCACCACGCCGCTCCTGGTGGTACTGCCCCGCCATCTCGACGAGGTTCGGGGCGTGCTGGCGCTGTGTCATGAACGGCAGGTGCCTGTCATCGCCCGGGGTGCCGGGACCGGTTTGTCCGGGGGTGCGCTGCCGTTGGAAAAAGGCGTTCTGCTGGTCATGGCGCGCTTCAACAACATTTTGCACATCGACCCGGCCGCCCGTACCGCACGGGTCCAGCCCGGGGTGCGCAACCTGGCGATTTCCCAGGCGGCCGCGCCGTTTGGCTTGTATTACGCACCGGACCCGTCTTCGCAAATCGCCTGCTCCATCGGCGGCAACGTCGCGGAAAATGCCGGTGGCGTGCATTGCCTCAAATACGGCCTGACCGTGCACAATCTGCTCAAGGTCGACATCCTCACCGTCAACGGCGAACAGCTGACCCTGGGCAGTGACGCGCTCGATTCGCCGGGCCTGGATCTGCTGGCGTTGTTCACCGGCTCCGAAGGCATGCTCGGGGTGATCACCGAAGTCACGGTCAAGCTGCTTCCAAAGCCGCAGACCGCGAAGGTGTTGCTGGCGGCGTTCGACTCGGTCGAAAAAGCCGGTCGCGCAGTGGGTGACATCATCGCCGCGGGCATCATTCCCGGCGGGCTGGAAATGATGGACAACCTGGCCATCCGCGCCGCCGAAGACTTCATCCACGCCGGTTACCCGGTGGAGGCCGAAGCCATTTTGTTGTGCGAACTCGATGGCGTCGAAGCCGACGTCCATGATGATTGCGACCGGGTGCGCCAGGTGCTGGAGCAGGCCGGCGCCACCGAAGTGCGCCAGGCCCGCGACGAGGCCGAACGCGTGCGCTTCTGGGCCGGGCGCAAGAATGCGTTTCCGGCCGTGGGCCGCCTTTCGCCGGATTATTACTGCATGGACGGGACGATCCCGCGCCGGGAGCTACCTGGAGTGCTGCACGCCATCGCCGCCTTGTCGGCCGAATACGGCCTGCGGGTCGCCAACGTGTTTCATGCCGGCGACGGCAACATGCACCCGCTGATCCTGTTCGACGCCAACCAACCGGGCGAGCTCGATCGCGCCGAGGCCCTGGGGGGCAAGATCCTCGAACTGTGCGTGAAAGTCGGCGGCAGCATCACCGGCGAACATGGGGTGGGCCGGGAGAAAATCAACCAGATGTGCGCGCAGTTCAACAGCGACGAACTGACCGTGTTCCACGCCGTCAAAGCCGCCTTCGATCCGAGCGGCCTGCTCAACCCCGGCAAGAACATCCCGACGCTGCACCGCTGCGCCGAGTTTGGCGCCATGCACGTGCACCTGGGGCAGTTGCCCTTCCCTGAACTGGAGCGTTTCTGATGCACAACGCACTCGATAGGGACGCCAGCGACGCGTTGCTCGAACAGGTCAATCAGGCGCTGAAGAACGCCACGCCGCTGTGGATCCACGGTGGCAACAGCAAGGCTTTCCTGGGGCGGTCGGTCACCGGCGAGCGCCTCGACACCCGCGCCCACCGGGGCATCGTCAGCTATGACCCGACGGAACTGGTGGTGACCGTGCGTTGCGGTACGCCCCTACGGGAGTTGTCCGAGGTGCTGAACGCCTCGCAGCAAATGCTGCCCTGCGAACCGCCCTCCTTCGGCGACGCCACGGTGGGCGGCATGATTGCCAGCGGCCTCTGCGGCCCACGCCGTCCGTGGGCGGGTTCGGTGCGGGACTTCGTCCTCGGCACACGGGTCATCACCGGCCAGGGCAAGCTTCTGCGCTTCGGTGGCGAAGTCATGAAAAATGTCGCCGGTTACGACCTGTCGCGCCTGATGGCCGGCAGCTTCGGCACCCTTGGGGTGATCACCGAGGTGTCGCTCAAAGTCCTGCCCAAACCTCGGCAAGCCTTGAGCATCAGCCTGGAAATGGACAGCGATCGCGCCTTGCTGCGCCTCGCGGAATGGGGCCAGCAGCCGCTGCCGATCAGCGCCGCCTGCCACGATGGCCAACGCCTGCACCTGCGGCTCGAGGGCGGCGAAGGTGCGGTGGCGGCGGCCCATGACCGACTGGGCGGCGAGGTGCTGGAAGCTTCGTATTGGGATGATCTGAACGAACATCGCTTGGGTTTCTTCGATGAGGATCTGCCGCTGTGGCGCCTGTCCGTGCCGCACAACACAGCGTGGCTGCCCCTGCCCGGCAGGCAACTGATCGACTGGGGCGGCGCCCAGCGCTGGCTCAAGTCCGGTGCCGAAGCCGCGTTCATTCGCCGGATCGTCGAAGGCGTCGGCGGCCATGTGACCTGTTACACCCATGGCCTGATCGACAGTCCGTTCCAGCCGCTGCCCGACGCGCTGATGCGTTACCACCGCAACCTGAAGCATCGGCTCGACCCACAGGGAATCTTCAACCCCGGTCGCCTCTACGCGGAGCTTTGATCATGCAGACAACCTTGAGTGAAGAGGCTCGCCAACTGCCCCGCGCCGAAGAAGCCGAAAGCATCCTGCGCACGTGCGTGCACTGCGGTTTCTGCAATGCCACCTGCCCGACCTACCAATTGCTCGGCGATGAGCTGGATGGCCCGCGGGGGCGCATCTACCTGCTCAAGCAAGTGCTCGAAGGCAACCCGGTCACGGCGAAGACCCAGCTGCACCTGGATCGTTGCCTGTCGTGCCGCAACTGCGAAACCACCTGCCCCTCCGGGGTCGACTACCACAACCTGCTGGACATTGGCCGCGCCGTGGTCGATGCGGCGGTCGAACGGCCTCTCGGCCAGCGCCTGTTGCGCGAGGGG
>Ga0157373_10000362_pt1 | contig 36427 bp, 37 predicted proteins | sample C65metaG_FD_113460 | JGI IMG/M metagenome (GOLD analysis project Ga0157373, IMG submission 113460) | Corn rhizosphere microbial communities from Kellogg Biological Station, Michigan, USA - C6-5 metaG | ecosystem: Host-associated > Plants > Roots > Rhizosphere > Soil | place: USA: Michigan... | reverse complement strand
TCGCCATGACCTTCACTCCCGGCGCCAGTTTCGATTTATAATAATTGAGGTTATTTTGCAGTGCGTTGAGATTGATCTCCATAACTGTTTCGTGCGCCTTTTGCACCAACGCACGGCTTACCCGCTCGAACTCAAAACTGCGCGAGCCTTTAATAAGGATGGTTTCGTCCTTCAATTCCAAATCGGGCAGCTTGATCAACAAACTGTCGGTATCTTCAAAAAAATGCTTTTCGGGCACCTTAAAAAGCTCCCGGCAGGCAGATATGGCCTTCCCCACGCCGATAAATTTGTCGATCTTTTTTTCGGCAAGCAAATTAGCAACCTGGGCGTAAAGCACATCGGCTTCCAATCCCGATTGAAAAATGTCCGAAAGGATAAGCGTACGTGCAGGATGCTGATTTTGCTGGTTTAAAAAATTGAGCGCTATCTCGAGCGACTGGATATCCGAGTTGTATGAATCATCAATAACAGAACAATTATTGATGCCATCTTTCAGCTCCATACGCATACTTACCGGTACCAGACGCTCCATACGGTCGTCAATCATCGCCGGATCATACCCCAAAGCCAGCAGCGTTGCCCAGCAGGTTATGGCATTTTCAACCGAAGCCTCATCCACAAAAGGTACCAGGCACTCAATCTCCTTTTCCTGGTAACGGGCACGCAGGTAAAATTTACCGGCTATAATAGTTTCGCTAAATACGTGTAAATCGGCCCCGGCTTTATCCTGGCTCCAGGTAAATTGCTTTTTGCCGGGCTTATCGCCTTTATAAGTTACCAGGGTGTCGTATTTGTAAACCACTAAATTGCAATGCTTAAAAAGCCTTAGTTTTTCTTCCAGTTTTTGTTCAGTATTAGCAAAACCCTCGTTATGCGCGGCGCCCATGTGTGTTAAAACACCGATAGTAGGTTTTATCATTGCCTCCAGACGTTTCATTTCGCCGATGGTGGATATGCCCGCTTCAAATATGCCGAGGGTATGTATATCCTCCATCTGCCATACCGAAAGCGCCACGCCCAACTGCGAATTAAAACTTTTAGGGTTGCGTACGATTTTCTGATCTTGGCACATCAACTGGTAAAGCCACTCCTTTACAATCGTTTTTCCATTGCTGCCGGTGATACCGATTACATCGTAACTAAACTGTGCGCGATGATGCGCCGCAAGGCTTTGCAAAGCTTTCAATACGTCGGTAACCAGTAAAAAATTGGCATCTTTCATAGCGCCTGCGGCCGGAGCTTTGCTCACCACAAAGTTGCGCACGCCGGCCTTGTACACATCAGGAATAAACTCGTGCCCATCCCTCCTGTCCTTTAGCGCAAAAAACAGCGAGATACCAGGGTTATTAACCTTTCGGCTATCAGTGAGCAGATTGCTGATGCTGGCTTCGTGCACAATATCGCCCTTAGCTCCAATAATTTGCTGTATTTGTGTGATAGGATATTGGTTATTCAACATGGGCCCTAATTTCAAGATATTTATATCAATACAAGAATTTTAGCGAATTTTGGTTTGATGGAATTTAAACAGCCACCGCCTAAAATTACCGATCCTAAAACAGGACTGGCCAAAGCCGAACATTATTGCGCTTACCAGGAACGATCGCAACAAGAAGTGCGTAACAAGCTATACGACTGGGGGCTTTACCAGCGAGATGTAGAGCAGATCATCAGCACGCTGATCGAAACAAATTTTTTAAGCGAAGAGCGATTTGCCAAAGCTTATGTGCAAGGTAAGTTTAACCAAAAAGGATGGGGACGCATTAAAATAAAGCAAGGGTTAAAATTAAAAAAGGTGCCTGATGTATTGATCCGCAAAGCTTTGTTAATGATTGATGCCGATGCGTATTTACAGACCCTCACCAAAATTTTAGAGAAGAAGGCGCGGCTGATCACCGAAGGAGACAGATACAAACGCAATTATAAACTACAGCAATATGCCATGAGCCGTGGCTTTGAAAGTGACCTGATTGCGGATGTGCTGAAGGAATTGGAAAGCCGGTAGCTTTTATTGTCAAACCAACAAGTATTGTAACATATCGGCTATCCGGCAATAAAACAGAGTATAGTTCGCTAAATTGGGGCGAACTAACGATTATGCCTATACCTTGTCATGCAAATCAAACCTAACCTGATATTTCTATTGCTTTTCTTATTGGCTCAACAGGTTCTTGCACAGAGCAATAATGTGAATATTACAGGCAAAGTAGTTGCCGCCGATAGCCAACAGCCTTTACACGCTGCCAGCATCAGCATCAACAAAAAGGGCGTAGGTACTGCGACTAACAAGAACGGGCAATTTTTGCTGATGGTATCTGCGGCGAACTTGAACGATACCTTAAGGATATCGAGCATTGGTTATCAAACCCGATATTTGGCGATAAGTGGATTAACGAACAGGCAGTTGGTTAACATCGCGCTGAAACCCAATGCTACCGAATTAAAAGAAGTAAATGTGGCTTATCATGATCCGCTGCAGATCATTCAAAAGGCTATTGATCGTATCCCTAAAAACTACATCAACCATCCGCACATTACCCGTGGCTTTTACCGGATGTATACGGCTAAGGGTACCACTCCGCTCGAATTATCCGAAGCTGTCTTCGATATTTACAATTTTGGTTATGCCGATAAACGGGCAGATCTGTTTAAACTGATCAAAGCGCGCGACCAAAAGAACCAGCGTGATTTCCATTCGCTCGAGTTGGGCCAGAAACCCAATACCATTTTCAATTACGATGTAGTGAACCATTTGATGAGCAGCGGCTTTTTAAGCGACCGCGGCTTAGCCAAACACCATTTTGAGGTTACGGATATAATTGATGTAAAAGGTTATCCGGCTTACGAAATAACTTTTCGCGAAAATGAGAACGCCGGAGGGGAAACTTACCGCGGTAAGTTTTATGTAGATATCAAGACTTACGCGTTCATTTATTTTGATTATGGATTAAGCCCGAAAGCAATAGCGGATGCGCAATTCGGCGGTCTTTCGGAGCGGATATTGACCGGCAGCGATGATATCCGTATCGGCCTGAAACATGACCGTACAGCTGTTGGTTATCAAAAAGTGGGCGACAAATGGGTGTTATCGGATGTGGTAGGTAATGATGCTTTAGACATTAAAGCGCCCGATTTGAAATACAATTACGTGGCCACTATCAAATTTGATTACCAGGTAACCTCGGTAGATACCGCACAAAATGAATCGTTCAATAATAAATTGAATCGCCACGAAAACATTAATGACCATGACAGTAACGATGGTGAGGAATATTGGAAAGATTATAATACCCTGCTATCCGACTTTAAAACCGGGGATGTTTTTAAATACATCAAAGCGGTAAACAGCCAAACCAAACTGGAAGATAAATTTGAAGAAAAACTGCCTAAATTACCTAAAGACACCCTGCAACGCATCGAAGCTTTGCTGAAATTTTACAATGACAACGGACAGTTTAACGGTACCGTGCTGATACAAAACAAAGGCAAACTATTGCTAAGCAAAAGTTATGGGTATGCGGATAAAGAAAGTAAGGCTACAGCAGATAGCCATACCGCCTATCGCATCGGGCCGGTGAGTCAAATTTTCACTTCGGTAATTATTAACCAAATGGTAAGCGAGGGCAAGCTTAGCCTGAATGCGCCTATCAAAAATTACATTCCTTATTATACCAATGGCGATGTGACCATCGAACAGTTGCTCAGCAACAGGTCAGGCATACCGGATTATATGGGTAACGAAGACTATAAAAAACAGATATTGAGCCAGTCGTTCGCGGTAAAGCAAATGGTGATCAATTTTTGCAGCGATACGCTCAACTTTAAAAGCGGCACCAACTTTGAATACAGCAACTCGAACTTTGTGGTGTTGGCCGCCATAGCCGAAGAGGTTAGCGGTAAAACATTTGCTGCATTATTGCAGGAAAGGATATTTGGCCCGCTGCAAATGATGAATAGCTATTTTGGTAAGAGCACAATGGCTCATGCGGCTAAAGGGTATATGAATAATACTTTGGAAATTAATTACGATACAGCTAATCAAGCAGGCGCGAGCGGTATCTATTCATCGGTAGAAGACTTATTGAAATTTAACCAGGCATTGCAAAGCAGCAGACTACTCAACGCCACGCAAAAAGCCGAGATGCTGAAACCGCGCAGCGAGTTTAAAGATCGTGATGCGGGATATGGGTATGGCTGGATGATCGACAGAACAGCTTTCGATGCATCGAAAAAACATGGCATCATTTATTATTCAGGTATCGACCAAGGCTTTGCAAGTATGTTTGCCAGGCAGGGAGATAGCGATACCTGCATTATCCTGCTTAATAATACCGGCGATTTTCCCAGCGTTGATATAACCAATCTGCTGTTGAATATGCTGAACTAAAACAGTAAAAGTCCGCTGACCATAAGTCAGCAGGCTTTGTGCTCAGTATTAAGGACTGTTTATTTTAAATATTCGTTAAAAAAATCGATGGTGCGTTTCCAGGCCAGTTCGGCCGCGGCTTTATCATAGCGCGGCGTAGTATCGTTGTGGAAACCATGATTAGCTCCTTCGTAAATATAAGCCTGATATTTTTTACCATTGGCTTTTAAAGTGGCCTCGTAAGCCGGCCAGCCGCCGGTAATGCGGGTATCCAGCGAGGCATAATGCAACAACAGTGGCGCGTGTATCTTCGCGGCATCTTCGGCGGTTGGTTGCGCGCCGTAAAATGGCACAGCCGCGGCCAGATCAGGCAAGCGCACGGCCATTTGATTGGCAATGCCGCCGCCGAAGCAGAAGCCTACCACACCTATTTTGCCGTTGCAATCTTTATCACGTTTCAGGTAATCGAAAGCGGCGATAAAATCTTCCAGCATTTCGGCCTGGTTGCGTTTGGCTTGCATGGCGCGGCCTTCGTCATCATTACCCGGATAACCGCCAAGTGGGGTCAATGCATCGGGTGCCAGGGTAATAAAACCGGCCAATGCCGCACGCCGGGCAACGTCCTCAATGTATGGGTTTAGTCCCCGATTTTCGTGCACTACCACAATGCCGCCTAGTTTGCCTTTGGCATTTTTGGGCTTCGATAGTAAACCCTTAATATTACCGCCGCCTTTTGGTGATGAGTAAGTGATATAGCTTGATTCTAATCTGGCATCATCAGCCTTTACCTGTATATTATTCTGGTAATCGGGCATTAAAAAGCTTAGCAAAGCGGGTACCGTCATCCCACCAACGGCGTAGAGTGATAGCTTTTGTACAAAGGAGCGCCGGTCGATACGGCTGTGGGCGTAATCGTCGTACAGGTCGAACACTTCCTGTTTTACATCTTCTTTTTTGATCTCGTTCATAGGTCAAATGGCTTTTAATCAAATGTACTGAATTTATAGTGAGATGGTTGCCGGGGATCAGCATCGTAAACAACAAATTACAAAACAACTGTTTTTTTATCTCACAGTTTTCTAAAAAAATGACAAACCACCCTTTACCCCGATTGTTATTTTAACAGACCGGAATGAACCGGAAAAAAGTGTAAAGGAGGATAAGTTATGAGCCTGGTAAGATATGCGGATAAGAGAGAAAGAAGTTTATTAAACCCTTTATTTACCGACATTTTCGAGAATTTTTTTAACGATAGTTTTGTTTCCGACCGGATGGTGTCGCGCGTGCCGGCAGTAAACATTTCTGAAACCGACGGGCATTACCATATTGAACTGGCCGCGCCCGGCTTAAAAAAGGAAGATTTTAAGATAGACCTCGACCGTAACACGCTCACCATCTCGGCCGAAAAACAACAAAGCGAACATACCGAGGGCGACAAAAAGTATAACAAGCGCGAATATTGCTATACTTCGTTTGTGCGCAGCTTTACCCTGCCCGACTCGACCAGCGACGCCGGTATCGAGGCTAGTTATAATGACGGTGTGCTGAAGATTGACGTAGCCAAAAAAGAAGAATCCAAGAATGCTAACCGGCAGATTGAGGTTAAGTAAATGGAATATTTATTGGGCGCTGCTTTCCGCAGCGCCTTTTTTGTAAATACTACATTGATTTTATAACTAAAAACTAAAAAATTTTAACAAATTAATCTACCTGAAAAACAGCGCTTAAACAAGCCGCAACCAATTTTTTTAAAAAAAGTTTTGAGAATTATTTGCGTATAATCCATTTCTGCCTATATTTGCACTCCGTTAGCGAAAGGGGCGCAAGGCCAACCGCGAAACGAAAACAAAAAATATGCGAAAGTAGCTCAGTTGGTAGAGCACGACCTTGCCAAGGTCGGGGTCGCGAGTTCGAATCTCGTCTTTCGCTCTAAATCCCTCTGATAACCCGGAGGGATTTGTTTTTAAAAGGTAAACTGCCTGCCTGGGTGGTGGAACTGGTAGACACGCAGGACTTAAAATCCTGTGCCCGTCAAAGGCGTGCGGGTTCGATTCCCGCCCCAGGTACAAAATGAATGACCGTAAGTTGAACGTATGTTTGGCTTACGGTTTTTTTGTTATAGAAAATATTAGCTTTATTTGAATAAATAAAATATATCAAATTGTGATGTCTGCATCAGGGCAAAATTTTGAAGATTATAAAGTCAATGTGTAACAGATAATATGTTGTTACAGCCTGAATTTATAAAATTATATGACATTAACAGTTATGAAAATTCGTTCTATGATCATGGTACAGGTGTCTTTCATTTTACTCACCGAAACTGGTTATGATATCCAGACTTTAAGCACCGGGGAGCAGGTTTTTGAAGATCAAAAAGTTCCATCCTGACCTCGTATTAGTGGATGTGATGCTGACGGGGATGGATGGCAGGCTGATCTGTAAGCGGATGAAGACCCAGACGGACACGCTGGCCCTGTCGGTTATCCTGATTTCCGGCAGCCACAACCTTTTCCAAAACTTGTCAGAGCAAGGCGCGCCAAATGATTTCATGGCCAAGCCTTTTGACCTGGATTCGCTGCTCAAAAAAATTGAATATCAACTGATTGCTTAGTGTCATCCTTCGTCCTGTGACGAAAACTGTCCTTTATAATGGTATCTTTAACAGCTATGCCGGAAACGCTGCTACCTTTTCAGGCTTATAATATCCTGAGCACTTTATTAGAAAAAGAGTTTGACGAGCTTTGTGCCCTTGCTTCGGCTATTTGCCAGACGCCTGTCGCGCTGATCAAATTGCTGGAGGAGGAAAAGCCGTTTATCAAAGCGGGCGCCAGCGCTCCGATCGCATTATTACCGGATGTCTATGTAAAATACGCCGAAACGATAGCTTTTGCCGAAGATTTATTGGTGGCGGTCGAACCTGTTGACGAAGCTGTTATTTTTTACGCGGGTATCCCGCTGATAAATGCCGAAGGGCAAACCATGGGATCGCTCTGCGTGATCGACATGGAAAAAAGGTCGCTAAGCGAGTTACAAACTGCTGCGTTGAAGATCCTGGCCGGGCAGGTCATGGCCAAACTCGAACTCAAAAAGCAGGATATTGCGCTAAAAAAGTCATACCAGGCTTTAACCAATGCGCATAGTTTCACGCAGAAGTTCGCAGCTATGGCCGCCCATGACATCAAAAACCCTTTAAGCAGTATTTCGTTAACAGCGCAGGCTTTAAAAGTCAGGCTGGAAAAAACCGGGGACGAGGGTTGTTTAAAGCTGGTCAATATTAACATCAGCGGTATAAAAAAATTAAATAATTTGTTGGATGATATGCTGGCTTATTCCAAAGATCCTGCCTTACTACACCAAAGGAAGCAGGCAATCAACCTGCCCGAACTCCTTTTTTCCGTTACCGGTATGCTGGAGATCCCGGACAATATGGACATTCGTTTACCGGAACAAAGTTTCCGCCTGAACAGTTCGTATATCGCTTTAGAACAAATTTTCATCAACCTGTTCACCAACGCCATCCGGTACAATAACAAGGCGCAAGGACTGATACAAGTGCGCTTTAGGTCTGATGAAAACTTTGATTATTTCGAAGTGGAGGACAATGGTATCGGGATTGCTAGGGAATATCACGACCGGATCTTTTCGGATAATTTTACTTTGCGAATCACGGACCGCTACAATAAAAAAGGTAATGGCATCGGCCTGTCTACAGTCTGGGAACTGATCAAGGCTCTGGGCGGGACGATCACGCTAACCTCTGAACCTGGCTTGGGTACGACTTTTTTTATCGCTCTGAAGAAATAAAGAAAGCCCTAATAGGGCTTTCTTTAAAGTATGTTTAAAGTATTGGTTACAAAACAGCGGGTAGCGCGTGGATCGCGATCCGTTGTTTGTCTAAACTCGCCAGTACTTCTTGCTTTTTGGCTATCTTCTGATTCAATTTTTTGATGTCTTTCACGTTGTCGTTCTCGTCATCTTTCGCATTTTTTGCGTCTTTTGCTAGGTTGTTCGCTTTTTTTGCCGCTTGCATCGCTGTTTTGGCATCTGCAAGATTCCCGTTAGTCGCAGTGGAAGCATCGGTTTTACTGCGCTGTGCGGAAGTACTTGCATCCTGGGCAGCGGTAGTGCTTTTGGATTGATAACCGTTTGATTTATTTTGCGCTTCTACCAACTTGATATTCAGCTTCGAGATATCTAAGGCCACTTCGCTATATTCTTTATTTAGTTTCAATGTATCTGCCGCCATTGTGTATTTCTGGGCCGAAACTGATTGCGTTATAGCGAAGATACCTAAAGCGCATACGCAAAACATTAATGGAGTTTTAAATTTGATCATGTTGTTTGCTTTTTAAGAACCGCAGACCGCGGCTCGGTCAACTATAGTCAATAATCGAGCCACCAAATTTGATGCAGTAATTAAGCCTGGAAATGAAGAAAATTAGTCTCAAACAGAAATAGTGTAGTCCTGCCACTAATCCCGTAAAAATATTTTATTAAAAAATACCTTTTGGTTCAATGTATTTATATTAGGCATCGATATAAGAAATAGAAAATCAAGTTTGTATTTTCAAATTGTTCAGTTCACAATAATATATCAATCGGCTAAGCATGATACGATTGGATAAACTTCCCGCCGCCTATTTCATTTCATGCAATAAAACGTCCTAAAAGTTCAATGTCCTCCAAAAAATGTTCGGAAAGTTGTATCTTTTGGAGTACTCACAAATCAATCAACTCAAAGCCCTGATGTTTTCACTCGGGGCTTTGGTGTTTTTGGATAGTTCGGATTTACGTTACTGCGCACGCTCCTATTTTTGCACAATATCGATAAATCCTCATCTCTTATTATCTGTTTGTATGTTTTCACCTATCAATTTATTGTTTATTTTTATCAATAAATTAAGACACTAAACTAATGTACAAATTTAAATTACCACTACTTTGTGTAATTTTTGCGGCTTGTTTTATTGTTGAGTGCAAGCCCGGCCAGCCAACCGACCCGTTGCCTGTTACTAATACAGGAGGTAATACCGGTACAGTTGCTGCCGGGGGCGAATCTGGTTTGTATTTTGTAGGCGGCACCTTTTCGTCGCCCAGAGATACTTTTATGCTCACAACACTTTGGCATAGCAATGGCGCGCTTAGTTTATCCAGTAAAAGAACATTCGCTCCCGTGATAACCTCGCAGGGAAAAGATGTATACGTAGCCGGTAACGATGGCACCCAGAGCGTTTACTGGAAGAATGGCGTTGTGGCAGGTACCTTATCAACCCCTGCCGGTATGATATCCTATGCCACCGGAATAGCATTGTCGGGTACCGATGTATATGTTTCGGGAGTAATAACGTATCCGCTAAGCCTTTACCCCACCACCCCTGTGTATTGGAAAAACGGTACGTTGAATTATTTACAGCATCAAACAACTACTTATAATAATGATTTTTGGCGCACCAGCGGGATCGCTATATCAGGGTCTGATGTTTATATCTCGGGCGATAATGGCATGCAATGCGTTTATTGGAAAAATGGAGTAGCCGTAAATTTATCCAATGGCACATTCACCTACGGAATAACCATATCCGGAACGGACATTTATATTTTAGGCAACCTGTACACCAACGCCTCCGTCGGCACATCAGTGGCCGGATACTGGAAGAACGGAATACCGGTTTACCTGCCAAACCCTAATAGTATTGTGCAATCGGCAATGGCTATCGCTATAAACGGAACAGACGTTTATGTTACAGGATTTATCAGTATATCAGGTAATTTGAATGCTGTTTACTGGAAAAACGGAACCATGACCACCCTGAGTAAAGTTACAGGCTCCGGCGCCCTGGCAAGTGGTATATTTATCGATGCCAGCAATAACGTGTATATATGCGGAGGCGAAAACATGGCCGGGCAACGCTCGGTAGCCGCGTATTGGCGAAACGGAGTTGAGACCATATTATCTACCCAAGGCTCGGTAGTAAAGGGAATGGTGTACATACCGTAATCAGCGCCAGGCCTTTTTGCGCATATTATGATGCTACACCTGCTCAATAATCCCATCTTTAACGGACTCACCTTAGGCAACAGCCACCTGGCTAATGGCAACGATCAGGCTAAATACTTCGATGCGGAAATATCACCGCTTATCGGGCTTAAAGATTATTCGCAGGCTGATTTTGATGCGCTTCACCAACTAATAACCGAAGATCGGTCGCTGGCTACCATTACCGCAAAGGATATTGTAATACCTAAGCCCTGGGAACTGATCAGGCACATCGTTATACAACAAATGGTGTTCGGGGGCACCATTCCCATCAAAAGAGAAGAGTTTACATCTTTGCAAACAGGGCATGTACCCGCAATGCTGGCGCTAACCAAATTAACTAACCCCGGTCCGTTTGCCAAGCGGACCATCGAATTCGGCAATTACGAAGGTATTTTTGCAGATGGAGAACTAGCTGCGATGGCAGGTCAGCGCACCCAACCGCGGCCATTTATCGAGGTAAGCGCGGTTTGTACTCATCCTAACCATCATGGCAAAGGCTACGCGGGGAGCCTAATCAAAAGCCAGATACAAAACATCACTGCGTTGGATTGTACGCCTTTTTTGCATGTACGCAGTGATAATCCAACGGCTATCAAACTGTACGAAAAATTGGGCTTTCGTATTAATCAACCTGTACATTTTAATCTGTTTAAGAAAGCCTGAGGTTTATCAATAAGGCCAGTTAACGTGTAATGCCTTAGGCATCCAGGCATATTTTATCACCGAAAATGGGAATGGTACCTGGTTGAGCAATACATCATAAGCGCGTCTTTCTACCTTAAGTTCACATTTTTCGTCATTTTCGGTCAATATGCCATCGCGCATCAGCCACACCTCTCTAAAGCCAGATACCGGACAATTTCCTATCGCATGCCAGTACCCTATCACAACGTTGATCATTCCGATCATGAGTTGTTTATGCGCTTGAGGAATGACAGCATCCTGAGATACCTGTTGAGTAGGCGCTAAACCGCACAACAGTTTATTTAGAGATAGAAAAGCATCTTCAGCCTGGCTTTCGCCTGTGGCCAAATATTGCAGGTAATGCACAGCTTTAACCTGTGCTTCGGCGTCTATAAACTGATGCTCTTTTGTCAAACCTGTCCGTTCAAATAGCATGGGCAGGAAATTGTTTAACAGTACCAGCCCGGCATTTTTTATGGCGATATTCATAGGTTATCGTTAAGATTAAGGCGTAGTGGCAGTCACTTGCTGATAAACCAGTTCGACGCCTTGTACAGCCAACTCGTTCCCGTCGGATTTGAGGTCATTGCCCAGTATTTTGGTTGGCCATGCGTTGTTCAATGTCCAGGTCATCTTTACAGTATGGGTTGCATCTAAAAGTCGTATTACAATAATACTGGGGGCAATGGTATTCGTGGCAATCTGATTTTGCCAGTTCCAAAATGCCTGGTTGTTAACAAAGGCCCCTTTCTTCAGACTCGCGTTATTGTACTTTACAATTTTGGGGCGTTTAATGTCAGGATAATTAGTACCCGGGCTTGTGCGGTAATCCTGTGTCTCATCGTCCAAACCCGAAACATGCATAAAAGGTACACGCTGCAAACCCGGCGCAAAATCAACTTCAAAGCTAAAGGTCGGCGGCGGCCACGGTGTATCATTTACTTCATTGCTCGTCATATTTCATGAAGGCTAAAAATCAGTGGTACATATAATTACAACGTTAAATATAAGTTTTTATTTATCAGGTATCAGCGTGTTATTCAATACTTATTTCTCTCAGCGCTATTCACGTTTGTTCAATTTTTCACCTGACTAATCCCGGCAAATTTTATTATTTTGCGAGGCTATGGAACCAACTGTAAAACCTAAGGCACAGGCCGCAATATGGTTTATTTTTATTACCCTGCTGATCGATATCACTGGCTTCGGTATCATCATCCCGGTATTGCCCGATCTGATCAGGAAACTGCTGCATGGCGATATCAGCATGGCAGCACGCTATGGCGGCTACCTGACTGTGGCCTACTCGCTGATGCAGTTTGTTTTCGCGCCTGTTATTGGTAACCTGAGCGATAAATATGGCCGCAGGCCGGTGCTGCTGGCTTCGTTATTAGGTTTCAGCATTGATTACCTGTTCCTGGCTTTTGCGCCTACCATCTGGTGGTTGTTTCTGGGCCGGATCATCGCGGGTATTACCGGCGCCAGCTTTACTACGGCCAGCGCGTATATTGCCGATATCAGCACTAATGAAGACCGTGCTAAAAACTTCGGTATGATCGGTGCCGCTTTTGGCCTGGGTTTTATCATCGGGCCGGCTTTGGGTGGTGTATTGGGCGACATTGGTATTCGTTTGCCATTTCTGGCCGCATCCGGTTTGGCTTTGCTCAATGCATTGTATGGTTTCTTTATTTTACCGGAGTCGTTACCGATTGAAAAGCGCCGCGAGTTCGATATCAAACGCGCCAATCCTGTAGGTTCGTTAAAACAATTAGGTAAATATCCTTCGGTTTTGGGTTTAGTGGCGTCTTTTGTGCTGATCTACCTGGCGGCGCACGCCGTTCAAAGCGTTTGGAACTACTTTACCGAATACAACTTTAACTGGAGCAAAAAAATGGTGGGCGCGTCACTCGCTTTTGTTGGTTTACTGATTGGTTTGGTACAGGCTTTACTAACACGCGTTGTGGTACCCAAACTGGGTAATCAACGTAGCGTAATAGCTGGTTTACTGCTTTATACTTCGGGATTGGTGTTTTTCTCGTTCGCTAGCCAGAGCTGGATGATGTTCGTATTTTTAGTGCCTTACTGCCTGGGCGGCATAGCCGGGCCATCTTTGCAAAGTATCATCACTTCCGAGGTTCCGGCCGATGAGCAGGGCGAGTTACAAGGTGCGCTTACCGGTTTAATGAGCGTCACCTCTATCTTCGGGCCGTGGATCATGACCAGCGTATTCGCATTCTTTACTTCGGATCGGGCGCCTTTTCATTTCCCCGGAGCACATTTTATGCTGGGTGCGGTATTTATGCTGCTGAGCGCGGTATTTGCCGCGCGGAGTTTCAAAAAAGAAGCCAAAAGAAATGGCGATAGTACCGCATCCGTTTAATCGGGCCTGCGTAAATCGTGGTTATTTATTGGTTTTTTATAGTTGATATACTGATTGGGATTGGTACCATTGATATACTCCTCCAGATTAGTATACCCATCGCCATCTTTATCTTTGGCCGCATCCGCCGGATCGTGCGGGTTTAAGCCGTGACGTGTCTCCCAAGCATCGGGCATGCCATCATGGTCGCTGTCTAAGAACGGCTTTGCCAGTTTATAAACCGGGTAACCACCAAGCGGCCAGTCATATGGATGGTCGGGCACATTGCCGGTTCCGTTACGTGTGCTTTCGGCAACAAACCCGCTGATCGAGTCCCGTCGAGGCAAAACAGCTCCGCCCCATTTTAAAATATCGTTATAGGCATCAATAGCTTTCTGCGTTTTTACCGGCGAGGCTTCAAAAGGCGTTTTCATGATCGTTTCAACTGGTACACGTAAAACCGGGAAAAAGCTAAGTGGTAATATATTGTCGTCTGCATAAAACTGCCCGCAAGAGCTGTTTGCTATAAAGGCATATTTCTGACTACCCCTCTTTTGCAGATTGGAGATATAATTAAGTTTGACGTAGTCGCCGGGTTCTTCCCCATAGCCTGCGTCAACGTAATCATACAGCGTATTATTACGATAATCCAGCCATAAACCCCATACCCGCGGATTTCGGCGCATGCTGTGCGCAGTTAAATTATGATGAAACGATACGTATCCCCACCCATTTAAAAAATACGACATGGAGTGAGGCCCTTTTTCGTGCGTTGAGTGATTGAGACCGCCATAAACATAATTCCACTGAAAGGTAACGGCAGCACGCTCTTCGGGTTTAAAGCTGTAGATATTGACTAACTGATCATTAGCGTAAGCAAATTCGCAATGATCGATCACGATGTTGGCCCCGCTGATATCAATGGCATGACTTTGGTCGCCAAGCACGCGGGGATTGGTACCCGGCCCTTTAATATCGCCTACCCTTATCCGCAGGTAACGCAAAATCACATCATGCGTATGTATTTCGACACCCCAGTTACGAATTTGAACGCCCTCGCCCGGAGCGGTATTACCGGCAATGGTGATATACGGATCGTTAATCAGCAGTTGATCCTTGAGTTGGATAGTGCCCGCAACGGCAAACAAAATAGTTCGTGGCCCGTGCGCCTCAACAGCCTCGCGCAAACTGCCGTGAATTACTTTTTCGGCAGGCAATTCAGGGTACCCTGGTAAAACCGGCGCCGGCTGCCCTTCTTCGTGTTCGCCTAATTTACCTTCTGCACGGCCATCGCGTTTATGCGACAGGTAATCCTGTAGCGTAGTTACTATATAAACTTTGCCACCCCTGCCGCCGGGTGTGTATGATCCGTAGCCCTCAGCGCCTGGAAATGCCGGTATGTGTGAGGTTAATAACGAAGTTACCGGTTCTGCTGGCTGCAGATCAATCTGCATATATACTGAGCCGACACCTGTACCGGTAAAATCGCTGAAAGTTAGTTTTGTGCCGCCAGGCAATAAATAGGTGTGAATACGTGGGTGTTTAAAATCAAATACGCGGGCGCCATATGGTTTTAAAGCTTCGATAAGCTTGTTAATGTTGAAAGCCATTTCGGCGCGAACAGAATCAGCAAGCAAAGGATACAGCGCTTTAATATTGGCCGGTTGTTCGTGCTCGAGCGTTTGCATACGAATATCCAAAGGCCTGCCAATATGAAACCTGATCAAAGGACGTGCCGGATCGAAAACATAATACTCGGTTTCGTAGGCAAACTGATCCCAAACAGGTAAACCAGGCCACTGCTCCGACCGTTTACCAGTGTAGATTAAAGGATATGTCTTTGAGCCTTGTGCAAGTTTGATGTTTTGAGGGAACAACGCTGCCACCAGTTTATCCGGAGGTAATTGCCAGGGATTATTTAAGGCGAGTAACCGTGCAAGTGCAGGAAAACGCCCGATAAAAGGCAAGGCAGATTTTGCCTGTGGAAACTTTTTCTGCAAGGCAGGTGGTTTATTGGCATAAGTAAGAATTGTACTTAGCGATAAAACAAAAATCATTACTGATTTCCTCATAATAAATTGATGTTCAGGATGAAATTAGCAAATAAAAATAGGCAAAATAGTAATGAAAGCAACATTGCGATACACAGACAGATATCACATCCCTAATTCGTAATTTGCACAACGTTAACATGGCCTTATGAAACGCCTTTACACCAGATACCGACCTCATTATCGCGATAATTTAAAACTCGCCATACCCGTGATCATATCACAGGCAGGGCACATGATGGTTCAAATATCTGATAGCGTTGTGGTTGGCCACTGGGCCGGTACCCTTACTTTAGCAGCGGTTTCGTTGGCCAATGCCGTTTTTGTGATCATGCTGGTGATGGGATTGGGTATGTCATACGCCATTACCCCACTGGTAGCCCAACAGCATTCTCAAGAAAATTATGACGAATGCGGGCGCCTGTTGATCAACAGTTTGTTGATTAATGTGATTACGGGTATCCTGCTGCTTGTGACAGTTTATCTGGGTTCGGCTTATTTGCTGGATCATCTCAATCAAAGTTCGGCAGAGGTTGTTAAAGAGGCCAAGCCTTTCCTTAATTTATTGGGGATATCAGTTGTACCGCTGATGGTGTTTATGACCTTTAAGCAGTTTGCAGAAGGTTTGGGCTTTACCCGCCAGGCTATGAATATTTCGATCTGGGGCAATATTCTCAATATTTGCCTGGGTGTAATATTTGTAAAGGGTTTGTTTGGTGTCACCCCAATGGGCATACGCGGTGTTGGCTACAGCACCCTGATCGACCGTTGCCTGATGGCTACCGTAATGAGTTTTTATGTATTGCGCTCGCCGAGGTTTAAGGCGTACCTGCATCAGTTCGGCACCAAAAGTATTGATCGTGCCCGTAGCTGGATGTTATTGAAAATGGGCGCACCCGTAGGTATGCAATATACTTTTGAGGTGAGCGCTTTTGCCGGGGCGAACTTTATTATCGGTGCCATAAGCCCTATACAACAAGCGGCGCACCAGGTGGCTATTACACTTGCTTCCTTCACCTACATGATGGCGACGGGCATATCCGCTGCCGCTACTATCAAATCGGGTAATCACTACGGCATTAAAAACTTCCCGCTGTTGCGCCAGTCGGCCATATCGAGTTATCATCTGGTGATCGTGCTGATGTCTGTAACGGCAATCCTCTTTACCTTAGGCAATGCTTATCTCCCCTACATTTTCACCACAGATAAAGCGGTGATAGGTTTTGCAGCACAGCTACTTATACTCGCGGCTTTCTTTCAATTATTTGATGGAACACAGGTGGTAGGTTTGGGCATCCTGCGTGGCATGGGCGATGTGAAATACCCTACCGCCATCACTTTTTTAGCCTACTGGATAGTGGGATTACCAATAGGTTATCTATGCGGCATACACTTTAAGCTTGGCGCTATTGGAGTTTGGTACGGTTTGGTTTTAGGGCTGATGGTATCGTCGATATTGTTGTTTGTAAGGTTTCAGTTTATCAGTAAACGATGAAGATGGAAAATGTTAAAGGTAAGATGGAAGATGTGGGCTATTTGCATTTTCCATCTTACATCATCCATCTTACATTCCCTAAAAATACATATCCATAGCCATCCGGAAAGTATTGCAATGCGCCTCAACAATGTCTTTAATATCGGGCGAATAGCCGCCGCCCATGCTTACCTGTACCGGGATTTTGTTGGCGATACATTGCGCAAACACAAAACCGTCACGTTCTTTACATTCATCTTTGGTTAGCGACAGCTTACCCAGTTTATCGCTTTGCAGCACATCAACTCCCGACAGGTAAAATATAAAATCAGGGTTTTGTCTAGCAATGAGCTGCGGTAACGTTTCTTTTAAAATACTTAAAAAGTGGTCGCCATCGGTGGCATCCGGCAGAGGTATATCCAGGTCGGATATGGTTTTGCGGAACGGGAAATTATTGGCTCCATGCATCGAAAAGGTAAATACCAGAGGCTCGTGTTCAAATATCTGCGCAGTACCGTTACCCTGGTGCACATCTAAATCAACAATTAAGATATTCGATACTAATTTATTCGCTAACAAATGATTAGCAGCTATAGCCTGATCGTTCAACAAGCAAAAACCTTCGCCCCAGTTTGTACCTGCATGGTGCGTACCGCCTGCCACGTTAAAAGCCACGCCATGCTCAAAAGCGTAGCGACAGCCATCGATGGTGCCTTGCGCGATACGTAACTCGCGTTCAACCAAACGGTTGGTTAGCGGGAAGCCAATCCGCCTTTGCTCCTTTTCGGGTAAGGTCAAATTGCGTAATTGCTGCCAGTAAGTTTCATCGTGCGTAAGCAATACTGTTTGCTCGTCGCACACCTCGGGCTCAAACAGGTTTTCGGGTGATATCAGGCCCTCGTGCAAAAGTTGCTGGGGTATCACTTCGTATTTGATCATCGGGAAACGATGACCTTCGGGCAGCGGATGAGCGTATAAAGGGTGATAGGCGATTTTTAGCATACAAAAAAAAGCTTGGCTGTCATCCTGAGCCTGTCGAAGGATAGCGGGCAGGCCGACGCACTATGGTTCGACACGCTCACCATGACGCCTCCCCAATCGCTTGCTTCAGAATCAACCCCGCCCTATAAACATCTGTAAACGAATTATATAAAGGCACCGGGCTCAAGCGTATTACATCAGGTTCGCGCCAATCGCCCAGTACGCCGTTTTTTACCAGGTGATCGAATATCACTTTGCCATTATCGCAAATGATGGATAGCTGCGCCCCGCGTTCTTCAGGATTTTTGGGTGTAATGATCTTAAACAATTCTTTTCCCTGTTCCTGGTTGATCTGCATGATCAAAAATTCGAGGTAACCAGTCAGCTGTTTACTCTTATCATGAAGCGGTTCAATTCGTCCTACTTCATCAAACGTGTTTAGAGCCGCTCTGTGCGCTGCCAACAACAGAACCGGAGCACAGCTCACCTGCCAGCCTTCCGCGCCTTCCTGAGGCTTAAAACCAGGCTTCATTTCAAAACGGGCATCTTCTCTGTATCCCCACCAGCCTGCAAAACGGTTCAGCGCCGTATTATCAAAATGTTTTTGATGGATAAAAGCCCCGCTTATACCTCCGGGGCTTGAGTTCATATACTTGTACGAACACCAGCAGGCAAAGTCGACGTTCCAATCATGCAATTGCAAAGGTACGTTACCCGCGGCATGCGCCAGATCAAAACCCACAAACGCTCCGGCAGCATGGCCCGCCCGGGTAATGGCAGGCATATTAAAAAACTGCCCGGTATAGTAATTGATGCCACCGAAAAGTACCAAAGCCAGTTCGTCGGCGTGCTCATCTATTTTTAGGATGATATCTTCGGTGCGCAAAGTTTCTTCGCCGGCTCTCGGGAAAACCTCGACGATCGCTTCTTCCGGATCATATCCATGGAACCTCACCTGGCTCTCCACCGCGTATTGATCTGACGGAAAAGCACCGCCTTCCATGATTATTTTAAACCGTTTATCGGTTGGTTTATAAAAACTTACGAGCAAAAAATGAAGATTTACTGTAAGTGTATTCATAGCGATAACCTCGGCAGGCAGGGCGCCTACGATGTTCGCCAGCGATTGGGTTAATTGCCTGTGGTAATACATCCAGGGTGTATCGCCCTCAAACCAGCCTTCAACCGCGTATCTGCTCCAGTTATTGAGTTGCTGAGCTATCGCGTCGGCAGTAGCTTTAGGTTGCAGGCCGAGCGAGTTACCGCACAGGTAGATCATATCCTGCCCGTTATGCTGCGGAATGATAAACTGATCGCGGAAGCGGGCTAAGGGATCGTTCTTGTCGGCTTGCAGAGCGAAGTCTAAAGTATTTTGGTAATTCACAACCAAATGTAGGATAATTTTCTTTTGGTATGTCGGTCCAGCGTTTGCCCCTACAACTTCATTTTGCCATGCTCGCCCTCATCATACTGCTTACCAAGCAGATTTGCCTTCAACATGTTAAATAGCACGATGATCTTGCTCGAACTTGCATCCCAATACTCCAGGTCGGATGTCTCAACTTTTAGCAGTGTTAACTTCGGGTCATCCAAACCTTCCGGGAAAAAGGCCTGAATGAACGGCGTCCATAGTTTTTTCATCTTCTCCTTGTCGTTAATTAAACGCGCGTGCCCTTTGATACTCAGGTAGGTATTGGTGCCGCTGTCGGCATAGCTCACGTGCACTTTATTATCGATAGATATTTCTTTGGCTTTTGCAGAATATTCGTTGGTAAAGAACCAGATATCGGCGTTCTGATCAATTTCGGCAGTCCCCATCGGCCTGCAATGAAAGCCTTTTGACGCCGTAAAGGTAGTCAGCATGGCGGTGCGGATATTTTCCACCTTGCCTCGCAAAAAGTGGACATGTTCTTCTTTATTACTCATCGGTTTATAGCTATGTCATTATAACCAACCAATGCTGATTTTGATTTACAAAAAGCATTATTTCGTCCCCTTCAAAGGCCTGCTTACATAACGGTTGCCTTTAACATACAAGCGATACGGTAACAAGGCATCTTCGCCGGCATAATCCACCCCTACGCGTGGCGCGGCTATAATTTCCTCATCGTTAAAGGTTAAACCCCGATCCTCTATCCATATCACATCGCCCCGCAGATCAAAGCCATTTATTTTGCGCGATATCCCCAAAGCTTTCGCTACAGAGCCCGGCCCCATCGTGATGGTTGGTTTTACCGCTTTCATGTTCCGTCGCAGTAACATTTCTTCAATACCCTCCGTCGGTTCAATTGCCCGTATCAGGATAGCGTGCGGTTGACCTTCTTGTGATGTTACAATATTGAACATTTCGTGAATGCCGTAGCACAGGTAAACATAAGCTATGCCACCTTGCCGGTGCATCACCTCGGTACGATTAGTCAGCCTGCCGCCATAGGCGTGTGAGGCTCTGTCAATCACGCCGTTATAAGCCTCGGCCTCAACAATAAAACCGCCGGTAATTATACCATCAATCCGGGTGAACAGGTATTTGCCCAACAAATTGCGGGTAATGCCCAGCACATCACCATGCGTATAAAAATCAAGAGGTAATTTCATTGTTCAAAATATTGCGGATGGCGGGATTAATGTCGGCAGCGCGGGTAAAAACCAGCATATGGTCACCGCCGGGAATAACCGTGGCGTTCTTTATCCGGCCGATGTGAAAGATCAGATCCTTCGAGCCGATAAAATGATGAATGGTATAAGGCGCCGGTTCGCCGTTCCAATGCAGGGCGGCGTGCATGGCCCAGGTCAGAAAGTCAGGATCGCTGTTTTGCAGCATCGAATAAAAAAGCGGAGTTTCTTTACTACCGGCAAAAACACCAAACAAAGGGCGCAGCAATGGGCTAATACGCTTTACAACTTTACCGGAAAACAGCTTATAGATTGGGAATGCGTTAAAGAAAGCAAAGTACCAGGGCGCTTCGGTTTCGGATTTTATGCTGGATATGATAATGGCATGGGCAAGCCTTACCTGTTTAGCCACTTCAACAGTAAGCATCCCTCCTAAGGACACGCCGATCACCGAATCGCCGGGCGCTATGCCGTAATGTTGTATCAATTTAGTAGCATAGGTGGTTAAGGTATCAGTTTTTTCGGGTTTTAGCCAGTGGATTGGTATAACCTCAAAACCGCTAAGGTCGAGATTACGAAACAGCCGCTCGTCGGCACCAAGGCCGGATATCAGGAACACCCGCATTTAAAACTGCAAAAGTTTAACGATTTGCTCCAGGAATTTAGCGTCGGTATCGTCGAACTGATCTAATTCCGAACTATCCACATCCAATACACCAACTACGTCATTGTTGCTGAACACTGGTATTACGATCTCCGACCGGGATAATGAGCTACAGGCAATATGCCCCGGAAAAGCATCCACATCAGGCACGATCAGTGTTTTTGCTTTGGCCCAGGCTGTGCCGCACACGCCCTTGCCTTTGGCAATACGGGTACAGGCTACCGGGCCCTGAAATGGGCCAAGTACCAATTGCCCGCCCTTCACAAGATAGAAACCCACCCAAAACCAGTTAAATTGCTCCTTAAGCGCAGCGCAAACGTTGGCCATATTGGCCACCAGGTCGGTTTCGCCTTGTAATAAAGCTTCAATTTGCGGGATGAGTGAGGTATATTGTTCGGCTTTGTTTGCCGAATGGACGATGGTTAAATCTTCTGCCATAGACACAAAAGTACAAAATGGCAAGGCGTTACGTTATCGGCTAAAAGTAAAATCTTTTAATTGCCTAATGGCGGTTCAACCAATTTAAACCCAAATTCGTCTTGCAAGGGTATCAGTCCGCCGATTTGGTAATAGGTGTGCATTGCCCCCGTCAGCACCAGTATCTTTTTGCCTTTAAACGTTTTGGCATAGCTGGCAATATTATTGATCATTCTTTTATTTCGGGTATCCCAAAACTGGCCGTCATCCTTATAAAAATTGTAGTAGCCGTGCAATGCAGGAGTACGGGCAATGACAGCAAGCCGCTTATGATACATCCAATTTTGCCTCAATCCAGCCAATTCTTTATATTCTTTCGAATTTATAGCCGTAATGCCCATATCCATAATAATATCTAAGGCGCTGTTCAATCTGTTTAGCGCCGATATGATTTGCATTGACTCGCGATCGAGGCCATTGTGATGCCATAAGCTGTCGATAGCCTTATCTAAACTGGCTTCTGTGGCAAAAGTTTGATGGGTTTGGTAATACAGACTTCGATACTCGATGTCAAAACAACGGATATATGTTTCGGGATGTTGTTTTTTGTACCGCCTCATAGCAACTTCTTCATTCTCATCCGACGCCGCGGCTTTGCCTTTCAAATTCCCATTCGTATCCATCAAACTTGTATCCAGTTCTATCAAAATAACGTCGGGTTTAAATTTATCCATTACAGTTATAATACTGTCGGGATTAAAACGCTCAGACCGAACATGAGTTGTACCTAAAATCATCACACGGCTTTGAGCCAGCAGGTTGCTAAAACAAAAACACAGAAGCGATAAGGCAAGGAATTTTTTCATAATGATGGTCAAGTTAATATTGGATACATTGTGTATCAATAAAGGTTACAGGATTTTTAATATCAACACCGGGTAATCTTGAAAAATAGATCAGCCGGATATGGGCAATTATCTTTTACTTCGCTTTTACCGATGATCGTTAGCCTCACCATAGTGCGTTACCGCAAAACCTTTGTACCTTTTGCCTTGCTGGCAATGGCTGTGCACCGCCTGCCGTTGATGTTTGCTAATGGCTGCTCGTTCTGGAAGCTATTGGGCTGCGGGCATAACGGCACCTTCGACCTGCAGCCCGACTGGCAGCAGTGGGGGCTGCTAGCTGTTTGGGACGACCAGGAAAGCTTTGATGAGTTTTACCGCACGTCCTTTGTATCGCGCTGGTGGAAGACCTTCACATGCGAAAACTGGACGATACTTTGCGAACCCTTGCAGAGCCACGGCTACTGGGATAGCCGCAAACCATTCGGCGAGCCAAATGAGCAAAACTACGACGGGCCGATAGCCATACTTACCCGGGCCACCATCCGCGCCAGCAAGCTGAAAAACTTTTGGAGCCACGTAGATGAAGTGGCCGAAGTGATGGCTGTTGCCCCGGGATATATTACCTCGATAGGTATTGGCGAGGCACCGGTTTACCGGCAGGCCACCTTCAGTATATGGCAAAATTTGGAAGCTGTAAAAGACTTTGCTTACCACGATAAAAAACATGCTGAGGTGATCAAAAAAACACGCCAGGAAAACTGGTACAGCGAAGAACTTTTTGCCCGCTTTAAACCCCTTAAAACATGGGGCACCATCAATGGCAAAAACCCATTAAAACAACATCTTAATTAACCCTATTTTTTCGACCATGAGAATCGTAGCCGAACTACCGCATCCCGAATTCAAGATCACCATTATGAGTATGAACAGCAAGTTCATCATCAAGCTGGAGCAAGGCTCGCTCGAGCAGATTTATAAGATACCTGAGATGGATCTGACCGAAGGAGTGAACAGTGTTTTCGAACTGCTGGACGAAGCATTTTTAAAAACAGCTGCCGCCCGTTTCACCGAAATGCGCAAGGATTTTAAGGAAAGTTACCATCGGTATAATTATTGATTTAAGCAATCTTTATAAGTCGTTAAAAATCAATAAATTAAATTAAAACATAAATTCAGGCAGAATTTTATTTGGCGATTCCGGGAGTTTTTGAAGAGCTCTTTTCGTGAGATATCTGATAATTATAAAATAAAACTCTAACCAAGCTATCATAAGTAATTGATATACAGAAATTTATTTTATTAATTTATCATCAACAGAATTTTATTCGGTGTATAAAACATGTCGATTTCAGGCTTTAAAAAACCGCTTTTGGTAGTGCAAGCTATTTATTTCACTTTACAAATGCAAATAAAAAACGTATACAAAAACTAGTGCTAAAGCAAATATTTTTATCTTACACAAAGGCGCAGAGGCGCTAAGTTTTTGTATGACTCAACAACGATTTTAAGGCCATCTGTCTACACACTCCTGCCTGCAAATTCTTAAGCAACTCCCCTACCTTATCTGACTGTTTCAATATCATAAAAGTTCGGTATCGGCCGAGTAATCCTATAGCTGGCACCATTGCTTTTTGGGTTGTTTTGAGGTGTGAAAATGCAACTACAAAAAGTACTGTTTTGAAACATTTTTTAAGCGCGAAAAACGGAGTGTAAAAGATGGAAAAACCAGGTGTATCTGCAAGGTAAAATAATGATCAAAACGGTGTTAAATCAGCCCTCATTTCCGGGCAATAAATCGCAATACCAAAAGCCAGAAATGGCAGGTTTTGATGTACCCGGAGAGCAGGAACCATCGGCACTTTTTGGCGCGGCGTATTCTTTAAAAACCTTCTCGCCGGTAACATATTTTATCGGTGTTTTAAAGATCGGCCCCTTAAAAACAAAGGTGTGAAACTCGCCGTTCTCGCCGCAAACATCTACCCCATCCGGTAGGGCTTCTATCAATTCGGTGGTGATCTGTTTACCTGCAAAGTCGCCAAGCCAAGCCTGGGTGCAGGCGATCACTGTACCAAAACCACGATCTAAAAACTCATCTATCAGCTCGCGGGTATCACGTTTCCATAAAGGGTAGATGCCGGTCAGGCCAGCCTCCGCAAGGCGTTCATCGCGGTACTTTTTAAGGTCCTCCAAAAATATATCGCCAAAAATAGAATGGGTTATCCCCTCCTCTTTTAGCTTACCCAGGTGTATGCGCATGGTATCATCATATTCCTTCATCCCCGGCATTTCGGGCAGCCTGATCTGGTATAAAGGTATACCTATGCTCTCTGCCTGCTGTATCAGCAATTCCTCGCGCACCCCGTGCATACTGATACGGTTCATGGCATCGTTCACGGTGGTTACAAGGTATTTTATCTCGATCTCCGGGTCCTGCAGGCAATAATAAAGCGCCAGGGCACTGTCTTTACCGCCGCTCCAGTTGAATATGCATTTTTTCATTGGTTGTGAGTTGAGAGTTGCCGGTTGCGAGTTATGAGTTGTAAGCCGCCAGTTAACACAGAGTTCTTTCTAAACACACAACGCGTAACTCGCAACCCATAACAACGATTACTCAAAATCTTTACCGCAGTTAAAGCAATGCCAGTCGGCATCTTTACCAAAGGGCAGAGTATCCGCAACGGCCGTGATGGTACGTACCAGCCAATTGGCATCATCAGGGTTTGACAAAGCATAGCGAACATTGTTCGACCCGCAGAACGGGCAAACCCTGCCCGAAGCTTGCGAATCTTCAATGAATTTATCTACCGGGAGGCCTTCGCTATCCTGTAAAATCTCGGTAGCCTTGCTAAGATCGCGCCTAAATATCTTCACTTTAATACCACCGATGGCGTTGCTGTAGATGGGGTAAACGTTCATCATGCTATCGTCCACCATGCAGGGTACGCCGCTATCCTCAAGCCGGGTACGGATGATGTGCGCCAGCATCGGATCGTAATACGTAGCGAAGGTTATGATCTCATCACCAGTTTCCATAAACTATCAATCGATCTGCTTTAGTGACGCTATGCCGGATTTATTGTTGCGGATATCAGATGGGTTTCCACGATATTGAATATCCGACGCGCCGCTGCTGTTGATATTCAGTTCGCTCAGCACATTGATCTTGCAATGGCTGAGGCCGCTGCTTTCGATGCGGTATTTATTCACCACAAAGTTCAACGCATTTAAACTGCTCGACCCACTGGTTTCGAGCGTGTGCGATTGCGCCTGCCCTTCTAAAAACATATCGGTAAGGCCGCTGGCCTCGGTTTTTACATGGTCGGCATTAAGGCTCAGGTTTATTTTGGTTGACCCTGAGGTATGCAACTCCAGGTCTTTTACCGTGATCTTTCCATCCGAAAAAACACTGGTAGCGCCTGACGTTTCGATGTAATTCAATTCTTTCAAACTCACATAAACCGTGTATTGCCCTGAAGTGCAGATACTGCGGCTGTTATAAATCTTCAGGCGCTCACCATTATTTTCGGTTTTTACGTACTTCATCAGGTTATCATCGCCGATGATGGTCACATTATTTACACTATCTTGCTTGATCACTACTTTATAACCACCCGACACTTCCACGCCTGTAAAACTGCCTACACCCCGATGTTCGGTAATGAGGTTGCCCGAGCCGCGTTTACAATTAAAACGGCAGGCCGACAGGCTTAGTAATGAAACAGAAGTGATAATGGCAAGCAGAATAGTGAGTGTTTTTTTCATGATATGCGGTTTGTGATATATGACTGCAATTTTAACGATAAAGTTACAGCTAAGTTTCGATAAAAAAATGAGGCGCCTCTGATCAAAAAAGCGCCTCACCTAATATATGATGGATTTTAAAATAGAAGGATTATTCAACACCGATCACATCATCGGCAGAAGCTATTGCGGCCATTACCACAGGTACTTCAACAGTATTTTCAGGGGCGGTAAATTTAGCGATATTCAGGTGTGCCGATGGATCAGCTTTGATCATGCTTTCATTTGCAAAGCCACTTAATTTAGCCTTAGCATTATCGTTTAATACGATAAATGCATTATTAACATCAAGATCAAGCTGCGCGGTAGCTTTGTCTCTCAGATTCAGTTTAAAGTCGATAGCCGATAGTTTGCCAAAAGATTTGATCACCGCGTTATCAGAAGCCGAAATTGAATGCAGATCGGCAACAGTTACCCAAACTACCAGTTTTTCGGCTTTATAAGATGATATGCGCAGTACGCCGTTTTGCTCTTGCACCAAAGCGTTCTGGTTATAATAACTGTCGTAAACCTTTACTTTGTTAGCGTCGCCGGTTGAAACATACAGTTCGACATTACCGTTAACTTCGATGCTGTTAAAGCTGCTTACTTCGCTTAAAACTGTTTCGATATTATTGCTTTTTACAGTTGCATGTGCAGGATTACCTACTGATAATATGAGTAAAAGAGCGGTTGCGATAGATAAAGTTATAGTTTTCATTTCTGTTAAGTTTTTGATTTCCAATATGTTACTTTTAATAAAATTTAAATACATCCATAAGACCAGAAAAAAATCAAAAGGTTACATTAACTTTTGAAAACTTTTATTACATTGGTGGATTTTTATCCATAGTAAACCTAACACCCAACACAAAAGATGCTTCTATTACATTTAAACCTGATTTTCAGGCGCATGTAACAATTGTGTAACTTCTGAATTTTTTTTGCAACACCCTGTTATCAGGCCATAAAGGATATCATATGGAGCGCGGTTTCGCCAAGTTTCTGGTTGCCTGAAATGGTGACCTGATTCATGACATGCTCTGGTCTAAGGCTTTTCGAGAATAATTTCCATGCGCTATCAGGGTCGATAGTTACACTCGCGGTTGGACTTAATACCTCACCTTTACCCAGAACCCATTTACCGGCCGACCGGCTAAGATTCCAGCTACCGCCAATATCACCCGTTACAGAAAGTTGAATAGTTGTACCATCAGCGGCCACAGCATTACGATAGGTATGCGGCAATGCCATCATCAAAGTATCAATAAAAGGATAAAAAAGTTCACGGGTCATTAGTCCGGGTTTATTTGCCGCATCGCGAATTTGCTGTTGGTGCAAAAACTTTTCGGTGTATTCGCGGGCAATATGCATCCAGTTCTTGCTTTCACTTTCTCCTGCCCAGTCAACCGCATACATGGCCGTAGCCATCGGGTCGGCAGCGGTATATATTTTACAATACAACGGGCCAGTCAATTCATGCAGCATGATCAACAGTTCGGGGCTTACTCTTTTCATGGCCTTTACCCAATCGGCATTTAATTGATTGAGATAATTTACCAGATCCTGTGTCGAGTTTACTGGCGGCGGCGCATCGCCTTTAAAGCCATCATTTGCCGATATCACGCGCATATTAATATCCAACAGATGCGCTACCACATCCTTTACTTTCCATAGTCGGGCAACGGTTTGCGCCTGCCATTCATCCGGACTGAGGCTTTTCAGCAGATCTATCAGCTTAGTATCCAGCACAGGTAATAAGTGCACTATATCAATCGGTACCGGGTTTTGGTTCTGCATCTGGTTATTTTGCTGGCCTTCATTAAGCTATTTACTCTCTTTGGGATATATAAAGCCCGTTTGTTCTTCCTTCATTTTTACAGGCCTAACTTCGATACTGGCACCCGGCACAAACGCGAACTCGGGGTTTCTTTTAGCAATGTTTATAGCTTCTTCTAAATTCCCGGCTTTCAAATGATAATACCCCACCTGAACTTCCCGGTCAGGATCGATCGCGGTAACTTGCCAATCGTCGCCGTTTTTACTGATAAGCATCCCTTCGCGAATCAATGGTTGCGCTGCAATCAGGTTATCATTTGCCTTTAATTCGTCAATATATAGTTCGCATTGTTTAACAAAGGCGAGATGATCAGCTGGCGACAATGCTTTTTTTGCATCTCCTTTATTGCGGATGTACAGCATGTATTCCTTTTTCATAGCATAAAGATAAACAGATCATTATCGGTAAACTATCCTAGGTTCGAAGCATTACTTCATTCTATTTTCTGAATAATATTATCAAGGCTGCCGACCACTAAATAAACTATGATTTTATTTTTAGGGTACAGTTTTTGTAAATCAGCCTGTAACTGAGTAAAGTATTTTAAACCTTCGCTGCTACCTTTAATACTCGCATTGCACGAAATTGAAATCTGGTATTCATTACCTGTTTTTTTTACATAAACAGTTTTAGCTACCGTTTCATCAAAAAATGTTACCTGGGTCAAAGCTTCAGCAAGTTTATCTATTTCAGCTTCCGGAATAGCTTTATCGTAGGTTATTTCGTTTTTAATAGTTCCGTAGGTTTTGGTTGTAGCGTCGGGGATATCATCTGTGCCCGCAGCATATACCACTCCCAAAAAAACCACCACCGTTACTACCGCTCCAATTAAACCCACCAAAGCGGCACGCCACCGGCTATATGCCCCGCCTCCGGCCTGTATATGAGCCTTAATATCATTACCCTGATAATATTGAACCATCCAATAGGTTATACCTGCGAAGATGATAGGTACTATGTATCGCGGCAATTTATCGGCATTGGGCATAAAAAAGAGTCCTCCGAAAATCACCACAGTTGCTAAGGTTGAAATTATCCAGGCCCTTTTAGCTTTTTCGGGCCGTCCAAAAAGCTTATAATTTTCGGCAATAAAATATCCGGCAACAATCGGTCCGCCCAAAAAACGCCTGTCCACGCAGCTTTTTCTCCATAAACTTTTCCAGTTGGCACCGGTGTTTCTAAAACAATTTCGTCAGTTTGATCCATGTAATTGGTTTAAGCTTGTTAAAGATAATTATTTCTACAGGTAATACCTCTCCCCATCCGTCTTAATCTTGCCGGCATCCAGCAGCAGGCGTATTACAGCTATGCGCTCCTTGTCCGTCCCGCTGTCGATGGCGGGCATCAGTTCATCCAGTAAAAGCGGCTGACCGGCCAGGGCCTGTGCTATTTCGTTGGTTATCTTGTCAGTAATATCGTTGATATTGAACAGGCGTTTTTCATCCAGGCAGATATCACAGATGCCGCATTTATGCGCGTTTTGCTCATCAAAATAACTTAACAGCATGCGGCTGCGGCAGTTGGGCGCTTCGGCATAATAAAACACGGCCTCCATTTTTTGGCGGAAAACCTGTTTGCGTTGCTCGATATAAGCGCGATCGATCATCACATCCCTGATATCAACGCGTGGGCTCAGGTACGTTAGCTGCGGTTTATCAGTTTGTGGGATGTAGTTTAGCACGTCCATTTGTTGTAACTGCTGCAGCCCCTCAATTACCTGCTGCACGCTGGCATTCATGCGCCTGGCGAGGTCGAACTCGCGGATATTGACATAATTATCAAAAGCGCCGGCATAGCTGCGCAGTATGGTTTTCACAAAGCCATCCCAGGCGCTGTATTGTATTTGAAATTTGTAAAGCGCTTCATGATCGACCGAAAACCTGAACCGCGACGGCAAAAACACACTTTCGGTAAAGGATACGTATTCATTACGCTCCAGGAATTTTAAAGCGTTCAGCGTTTTGATGGGATCGAGCTTGTAAGTGGCGCAAAAATCGCCGATATCCAGGTCAAAGTTCACGCCTTCACCGGTGCCATAGGCCAATTGGTAATAGCTACCCAGGTTATGATAAACCCGTTTGATCTCATCAATAGCAGGAAAATTCATTTCGAATTTCTTCTCCATCTTGTAGCGATCGCCGTAATTATATAACAGCACCGCGTACGATTTTTGCCCGTCACGTCCGGCCCGGCCCGCTTCCTGGTAATAAGCTTCCAGGCTTTCGGGAATATCTTTATGGATAACAAAGCGCACATCGGGTTTATCGATCCCCATCCCAAAGGCATTAGTAGCTACAATGATGCGGGTTTTGTTATTTTTCCAGGCTTCCTGTTTTTTGGAGCGCACATCGGCTTCAAGCCCTGCATGGTAAAACTCGGCCGGGTAGCCGTGCTGGTTCAGTAATTGCGCAATTTCGAAGGTTTCTTTACGGCTGCGCACATAAACAATACCACTGCCTTTAACGCCTTTAATTACATCCATCATTTTTTGCAGCTTGTTTTCCTGGTGCTGTACTACATAGCTGATATTTTTACGCTCGAAACTTTGCCTGAAAACGTTGTTTTGTTTAAAGGTGAGCTTTTGCTGAATATCATCGGCAACCTCGGCGGTGGCGCTGGCCGTCAGGGCCAACACAGGTATATTGGGATGTATCTCGCGCAGATCGGCCAGTCGCAGGTACGGCGGGCGGAAATCGTATCCCCATTGCGAGATACAATGTGCCTCGTCCACAGCGATGAGGTTTACCTTCATATGGCGGACGCGTTCTTTCACCAGTTCGGATAATAAGCGCTCGGGCGACAGGTACAAAAATTTAACTTCGCCATATACGCAATTATCCAGCGCCACATCAACCTCGCGTTTGCTCATGCCCGATACCACGGCAACCGCGCCGATGCCTTTGGCATGCAGGTTTTCTACCTGATCTTTCATCAGCGCAATTAAGGGCGATATTACAATACAAATACCCTCTTTGGCTAAAGCCGGCACCTGGAAACAAACCGATTTACCGCCACCGGTTGGTAGCAGTGCCAGGGTGTCGTGACCAAGCAGTACGGATTGAATGATCTCTTCCTGCAAGGGACGAAACTCGCTGTGTTTCCAATAATGCCTGAGTATTTCCTGTATCGTCACGGTGAATGGCTACTGATGATTTAAGCGGGGTTGAATATCCGAATTAAAATTGATTTGACGAGAGTTCGTTGTTTACTATCGTGACATTTGCTTTCGCCGGGCGAACATTACGTTAACTAGCTGATAAACTTTAAATTATCTGTTGCAATTGACAACTATACGATTGTATATTGCGTAAAAGCAAACCATGGAACCTCAAAATTACACTAACCACGCCCGTTTTGTAAAAGGCTATCATATTGTACTGGCTCTTTTATTATTTGCCGGATTATTGATTTCGGCAGTTAACCTTGCACGGCACTGGAACGTAAGAGGATTTGTAAGCGCCGCGATGATTGTGTTGTTATATATTTGCTGCAGTTTAATGTTTTGGTATTTACGCCGTTTCCCTTTACGTGCGCAAGACCGCGCCATACGTGCCGAAGAAAGCTTACGCTATTATATACTTGCGGGTAAGGCTATCGACAAACGTTTAACTATGGGTCAGATCATCGCGTTGCGTTTTGCACCCGATGAAGAGTTTTTAGAACTGGCTGAGAAAGCGGTTAAGGAAAACATGACGCCAAAAGACATTAAAAGAGCGATCAGCAACTGGCGTGCCGACCATCACCGGGCGTAATACGTCACTATTTTTGTTTCAACTCTGCAGATGACCGGTACTCAAAAGGCAGCAGGTCGCCTACACGCTGAATGGCCATGTAGCCAACCCACTGCAGCTTATCTTCGCAATAACCATTTTTATCGATATAACATCGTTTTTGCGATTGCCACAGATCGGTAGGCTCGCGTTTATCATCATTGTAAAGGATAGTTACTTTATAGGGTAAGGCTATATATTTAGCGCCGGTATTATCTGCGAAAACTATGCTGTCAACAGGCACCAAATTCTGCTCGGGCGAGAATACTTCAAAATTATGATCATCAAGCTTATTATACCATAACGAACGGATAAAGTCCATGCGCGAGCCTTCGTAGGCATCCTGCCGGTTACCATTGATTGCCTTGCGGTTGGCATCGGTAGCATTATCCTTAAAAATAAAATGGCCATCGTAACTGGTGGTACCGTCGCGCTTTTTAAAATAGTCGAGGTAATAGCTGATATGGTAGCCCAGGCGCTTGTTCTCGATCTCGATGGCCCTATCGCAAAAAGCTGTCAGCGTACCTGTTTTACGGCTATAATTTAGTTCGATATCATCCATATTTAAAATAGTGCACGATGCCGCGTTGCGGGTAGTACCTATAAACTCGCGCAAAAACATGCGCTCCATAGCCTCGCGCGACTTTGAACTGACGCTGATATTGATGGTTCGCAACTCGTTTACTTTGGGCTTTAAATAAACCTTTAAAAGCTTATCGGGGCTGTACTCGCTGATCACCGCGGAATGATATCCTACACAACTTACAATCAGTGGGATCTTACCTTCTAAAACCTGCAGCCTGAAAGCACCGCTTCTGTCGCTGGTGGTTCCGGTTTGCGTACCACCCAGGTAAATGCTGGCATGGGCTATAACGCTGTCGGTACCCGCCCTATACACCTTACCGCTAATTACCTGTGCATTAATGTACAGCGGTACAAGCAACAGCAAAACCAGTAAGCGGTAAAAGCAATTCATCGATCAAATAGATTATCTGTTAAACAGCAAACCTGAAGATTGGATTTGTTTTTGTAACACTAATTTAAAAAAAGGAGGACAGAATGTTATTCCCCAACAAACAGATCCTGAAAAGCGTGTTATCAACTGTGTTTATTATGTTGGTTTTGGGCCTCATTATCTTTGTAGGTACTAAATTGCTCGAACACCGGCTGCACGAACACTTTTTTGTGTAACAACACGCTGTGCATTAATTTCCTCGATTGATACAATTAAGGAGCGTTAATGCAACAAATTCCACATCTATTACGACTGCCGTTTTTAAATATTAAGACTTTTAAATTTCATATTCATAAAAGCATCGTCCGTAGTAAGGCGATGCCTTTATTATGGTAAGTAGTTGGCAGAATGCCAGTTTTTATGTATATTGTAAAAGTTAGAATCAAGATGCAAGAATTAAGAATTAAGATAAAAACTATTGAAAAATTTCTTACAATATCCCCCTTGGTTGCGTTAGGGATAGGCAGCGGATACCGGCCCTTCGACAGGCTCAGGGCAGGCTCCTGTGGCTAAGGCCTGCGCAGTATGAGCGGATAGCCCGGCCACAGGCAACGCACTAAATTAAAAACAAACGGGCTACCCCGCCGTGGTTCGACAAGCTCACCATGACAACCTGCGCTCATTACTATTCAAATTGCATAATCTTTTAAGAAATCAAAATGCAAGAAACAAGACCACATATAAATCATTATGGGTATACCCATGAATACCCATCTCTTTAATGGGTGCTAAAAATGAAAATATTGCCCTACAGCTTTCAAAACAAAGGATGTCATTATAAAATCAAAAAAACACCCATAAATACCCATGTGTTTAGTCGCCCACCATTGCGAGGGGCAAGCAATCCCCGACTTGCAGAGACACTTGCAAATCCGCTTGTCCTATGCAGAGATTGCTTCGTCCCTCGCAATGACGCTTTGAGAGAAACAACTTTTATCAAAAATACCCATAAATACCCATGTGCTTTTTTAGGCAAGCGCCAATTGCGTACTTTAGCGGTGTTAAACTGTCTTCAATGAGATCATTATCTGCCGCAGCCTTGTTGCTGCTATTCATATCTATAGCCAATGCCCAAACCAAATGGAACGTGGAGAACCCTCCCGGCCCGTTTAAAAAAGTAACCATTAGCACCAACGAAGGTACCTGGATGGATCTGGATGTTAGTCCGGATGGTAAAAGCATTGTTTTTGATTTGCTGGGTGATATTTATAGCATGCCCATCACAGGCGGTAAGGCTACTTTACTGGCGGGCGGCAAAGCCTGGGAAGTGCAGCCGCGGTACAGTCCGGATGGCAAAACTATTTCGTACACCAGCGACCGCGACGGGGCAGATAACATCTGGCTGATGAACGCCGACGGCAGTAACAAACGCGCGATGACGCATGAAACCTTTCGCCTGCTGAATAACGCCAATTGGACACCTGATGGGCAATATATAGTTGCCCGCAAGCATTTTACCGGCTTCCGTAGTTTGGGTGCCGGCGAAATGTGGCTGTACAACAAAAACGGCGGCGATGGCATACAACTTACCAAACGCAAAAACGACCAGCAGAACGCGGGCGAACCCGTGGCTTCGCCGGATGGCAAATATATTTACTGGAGCGAAGACGTGACGCCCGGCCCCTACTTTCAATACAACAAAGACCCTAACGGTGGTATTTACGCCATTAACCGGCTGAACCGCGAAACCGGCGAAATTGAGACCGTAGCCTCGGGTGTGGGTGGGGCCTGCCGCCCGCAGTTATCACCCGATGGTAAACTGATGGCCTTTGTAAAACGGGTAAGGCTGAAATCGGTGCTGTATCTGAAAGATTTAGCCACGCAGGAAGAATGGCCGGTTTATGATAACCTTTCGCACGATCAGCAGGAAACCTGGGCCATATTTGGCGTGTATCCAAACTTTTCATTTACGCCTGATAGTAAGAATGTTGTGTTCTACGCCAAAGGCAAAATATGGAACCTGGGCATCGATAGCCTGAATATTAAACAAGTGCCATTTGAAGCCACATCCACACAAACCATCAGCGACGCGCTGCATTTCCAGCAGAAGGTTTTCCAGGATGAGTTTACGGTGAAGATGATCCGCCAGCTAACCACTTCGCCCGATGGAAAGCGTATCGCCTTTAATGCCGCCGGGTATATTTACACCAAATATCTACACCCTGATAGCCTCCCGCACCGAATAACCACTACTCCTGATTTTGAGTACGAGCCGGCATTCAGCCCGGACGGTAACTCGCTTGCCTATATCGACTGGACCGACGAGCTGAAAGGTTCGGTAAATACCATCGATCTGCGTACCCACCTGGTAACCCGCCTTACTGTTGATAAGGGGTTTTACTATATGCCCAAATTTTCGAACAAGGGCGATAAGGTAATCTATGTAAAAGGCCAGGGTAATGATCAGCTGGGATATTTCTTCGGTAACGCGCCGGGTATGTATACCATCCCTGTAACGGGCGGCAAACCGCAATTTATACAGAGCGATGGCATTTACCCGCAGTTTTCGGCAGATGACTCGAAAATTTATTATCAAAGCACCGATGGCGCCAAAAAGGCCTTTAAGGTGATGGATGCCAGTGGTGCCAACCACAGAACACTATATACCTCAACCTATGCCACGCAGTTTGCACCAAGCCCCGATGGTAAATGGATGGCCTTTACCGAGCTGTTCAATTGTTATCTGACGCCGATGGTGAGCACCGGTAACCCACAGGATCTTTCGGCAAGCAATAAAGCCATACCATTAACCAAGCTTACCCGCGACGCAGGTACATATCTGCATTGGGCTAAAGACAGCCAGCACCTGATGTGGACGCTTGGCCCCAGGTATTTTAGCCGCGACATACGCAGCGCCTTCCCTTTTGTTGATGGTGGCCCGGATAAAACCCCGCCGGTTGATACCGTAGGCACAGATATCGGCCTGAAACTCAAATCCGATCTGCCGCAAGGCAAAATAGCCTTTAAAAACACGCGTATCATTACCATGAAAGGGGATGATGTGATTGAGGATGGTTCGATAGTAATCGATGGCAACAAGATTGTGGCTATAGGCAATGCCGCCGATGTAGCCATACCGGCCGATGCCAAAGTTTACGATGCCGCCGGTAAAACCATTATGCCGGGTATTATTGATGTACATGCGCATTTGCATACCAGCCCGGACGGGGTTTCGCCGCAGCAGGACTGGAGCTATTTCGCTAACTTGGCATTCGGGGTAACCACCTCGCATGATCCATCGAGCAATACCGAAATGGTGTTCAGTCAGAGCGAAATGGTAAAGGCCGGCATCATGACCGGTCCGCGTATCTACTCTACCGGTACTATTTTATATGGTGCTGACGGCGACTTTAAAACGGTGATCAACAGCCTGGATGATGCCCGTGCCAACCTGCGCAGATTGAAAGCTGTAGGCGCGTTCTCGGTGAAAAGCTATAACCAACCCCGCCGCGAACAACGCCAGCAGATCATCGCTGCCGCGCGCGAACTGGGCATGGAAGTAGTTCCCGAAGGTGGCTCGACCTT
>Ga0157373_10000360_pt1 | contig 36657 bp, 30 predicted proteins | sample C65metaG_FD_113460 | JGI IMG/M metagenome (GOLD analysis project Ga0157373, IMG submission 113460) | Corn rhizosphere microbial communities from Kellogg Biological Station, Michigan, USA - C6-5 metaG | ecosystem: Host-associated > Plants > Roots > Rhizosphere > Soil | place: USA: Michigan... | reverse complement strand
GTGCCTTTGGATTCCATTTCAGTGATTCCACAGGGCGTTTCTGATGCACAGGCTGCATGTCTTCCATTGGCGGGTTTAACTGCCTTGCACGCATTGCGTAAGGGTGGTTTTCTTCTTGGTAAAAAAGTCCTGATCAATGGCGCAAGTGGGGGAGTAGGACAGATGGCTATTCAACTTGCTGCTTCCGCCGGTGCGGTGGTATATTCACATATAAGAAGCGCAAATCAAAAAAAACTTGTAGAAGAGTCAACCAGTGGTGCTGTCATCATTGGAACTTCAATGAACGAAGCACAACCATATGGCGCTTTTGACATTATCCTTGATTCTTTAGGTGGATCTGCGTTATCAGCTGCGCTCGGGATGCTAAAGAAAAACGGGACATGTATTACGATAGGTGCTTCTGAAAGTTCACAGATAACCTTTGATAGCAATGTCCTGTTCTATGATTCACCAGGCGCATCTCTAAGGTCAATGCATGTATTTCACGAAATTTCTGCTGCTGGATCAATGTCTGACGATCTTGCAATTTTGCTGAGTTTAGTTGAAAAAGGTAAATTAAAAATAAACATCGGTGTAGAAGAAGCATGGACAAAAATCTCAACTGTTGCTGAGGCACTTATTGAACGCAAGTTTAGTGGAAAAGCTGTCCTGCATTTGTCACCATCCTGGATAAGATCAAGATAAATAACAGCTGGGTCCAGTAGATAATTTGTAACCAAATTGAGTAACAAGCAATTTAGTGTCTTTTGATCGTTACTACACACTTAATGTGCGTTAATGAACGGTTTGTGCGTTTATATTAAAATTAAACCATTCATGGTCACCTGGGCTGAATAAAGACAACTGTATATCCTGCTGTGGCATAGGAAAAAAGATGGAATCTTTTCCTATGTCGTACCTCAATTAAATGACTGCCGAAACTCTACCGGGCTTTGGTTAGTTTTGTTCTTAAACAATTTGCTGAAGCTCTGCGAGTGCTCAAAACCCAGGTCATACGCAATTTCACTGATTGATAACTCTGTCGTTGACAGCTTTTCTTTTGCTTGCTCAATAAGTTTTGCGTGGATGTATTGCTGTGCATTTTGTCCGATGAGTGAGCGCAGCATATCGCTTAAGTAGCCGGTCGACAAGTTCAATTTTTCCGAAAGGAACTGAACTGTGGGCAGGCCCTGCTGTAGAGGTTGCTGCGTTCTAAAATACTCATCCAGAATAGCTTCTGTCTTTTGAAGAATATCATTGTTAACTGCTTTGCGGGTGATGAATTGTCGCTTGTAAAAGCGATTAACATAACTGAGGAGTAATTCTATCTGGGCAACAATAACCTCCTGACTAAACTCGTCTACGCGGCTATTCAGTTCCTTCTCCATTATCCTGAGAATAGTAAGAATGACCTCCCTTTCAGGGTCAGATAAATGGAGGGCTTCATTAACCGAATAGGCGAAATACCCATACTGCTTTATCTTTTTTGCTAAGGGATAACCCAATAAAAATTCTGGATGTATCAGCAGGAGGTAAGCGTAAGTTTTCCGGTTGTATTCCGTACTTCCTACCAGTTGGTTGGGAGCCAGGAAAAGCATACTTCCTTCGTTATAATCATAATAGTCTCGTCCGTATTTTAGCTTCCCGCTGTTTTGTGTGATGAAAGTTATCTTGTAAAAGTTCAATACATCATAAATAGGAGCCATATCTGTATTGAAAGGATTGCTCTCATTGAAATGTACCAAGCTGATCAAAGGATGTTGTGGCTTGGGTAAGCCAAAAGCCTGATGGCTTTCGGATATGGATATAAAGCGTATGAGTTTACCTTCCTTATTTTTCATTTGATAAAATTATTGAAAAATCCTATGACAAGGATATCATCATAGGTTTTTCAAGCTGTTAGATATTACCAGAGAAGAATGTTGTCTGTTCCTGCAAAGTTGGCCGGTCCGGTAAAGCTACCGGTAGGGATGTCCTCTGACAATGCTACCCTGATTGGCTCCAAAGAACCTTCTTCAACCGTATCTGTTCCCTGAAAATTATTGAGTGCCGTCGCAGTAAAACCAGGACTCACGAGATTTACCTTGATGTTTGTACTTTCCAACTCTATGGCCAGGGAGAGAAAAATTCCATTAAGTGCAGTTTTGGATGCACCATATACAGCATCAAAATTATCACGATATGGATTGTCAGGGTTTGCATTGATCGCAAGGGAACCTAGGGCACTGGAAACAGTTACAATCCTTGCCGCTGATGCTTTTCGCAATAAAGGTAAAAATGCCTGCGTGACAGCAAGTGTACCAAATACATTGGTATCCCAAACCGTGCGCATCTCTTCTAAGGGTGCAATGCTGGCGCGTTGCGCTCCCAATACTTCTTCCATGGTGCGACCAGGTTTCCCTGCATTTGAAATGGCGGCGTTATTGACCAGCAATGTAAGATATCCAAATTCACTTTCTATCTGCTTTACTGCATTATTGATAGAAGTAGAGTCTGTGATATTTATTTGAATGGCCTTTGCATCACCGTCTATTTCCGCAACAGCGGCTTCTCCTTTTTGCAGATCGCGGGACCCTACAAACACAGTATAACCATTATTGGCCAGGGCTTTGGCAACTTGAAATCCAACGCCTGTATTGGCCCCTGTAACCAGGGCTACTTTCTTTTCATTTGACTGCATAATCTTTTATTTAAAATCTGATGCAGCAAAATTCTCCATAAGCTGTAGCACCCCTGTAGCCAAATCAGGAATTATTGTAGCCTAAAAAGGGGTGTAAAATTTGTGATTTTTTTAAAAACAGAAGGTCAGGTCATGCAAAAGATGAGATAAAAGTTGTAAGAATTCTTGTTATCACGGTACATCTCGGACTTAAATACTGAAAAAAATACTATTTTTGGTTTCTATTAAGCTACACCCAAGCAAAATAACACCATATTCATAAATTAATGACTGGCGCTGGCATTATATACGAGAATTTGACCGACGATGATCTGATATTTCGTATGAAAAATAATGATCATCATGCCTTTACCGAGATATTCAACCGTTATAGCCAGCTTTTGTACGGTCATGCATACAATAAACTTAGGATTGAGAGCGATGCGAGAGATGTATTGCAGGAAATGTTCATGAAATTTTGGGATAAACGCGGATCCCTAGAGGAAGGAAATAACCTGAGTGGTTATCTTTTTGTTGCGCTTAGGAACACAATTTTTAATCTGATCAGAAGCAAAGCAAGGATAAAATCCTATGCTGAAACTTTCAGCAAGACAAATGCAGACAGTGGCATTTATACGGATACCCTGATTCGTGAAAAACAATTCGCAGCGATGATAGAAGCAGAGATTGCTAAACTACCTCCTAGGATGCGTGAAGTTTTTGAACTACGGAAAAAACAAAATCTGTCAAATAAAGAAGTAGCTGTTCGTTTGGGTATCACAGAGTCTACAAGTGCAGATCAGATGAAGAAGGCCGTGAGAATACTCAAAAGTAAAATAGGTCTGTTGTGGTTTGTGCTATATTATATTCATGTAAAATAAATATTAAATTCATATCCCCAATCTTCATTCTTTGTGTGTATTACATATATCAACCCTATGATATAAGTAATGGAAGAGGAAAAATTCAGAAAAATATTAGACCGGTATATCGCGGGTGAAGCTTCGGAAGAGGAGCAGGCCTGGCTGGAGTCTGCTTATGTAAACTGGAACCGTAACGAGCATCAGCAGCCATCGGAATCCTTCTTAACAAAAGGTAGTAATCAGGTCTTGGATCACGTTTCAGGATATATACATCAGGATCTGAAAACACAAAAACAATTCAGGCAAGCAACAACAAAGAGGTTACTTCCTTTAATTTCAGCGGCAGCACTGCTGATCATTTCACTATCCGGTATCTTTATATATAAGCAAAACCATCCTTCATCTTACCTCAGCAACCTCCCTGCAAACGCCGATCTTAAAGCTGGTAAAAACAGGGCTGTTTTGGTTCTTGCCAATGGAAAGAAGATTAATCTTGATCAGACTGTGAGCGGACATATTGCTGATGAAGATGGTATATCCGTTTCTAAAACAGCCGATGGACAGATTATTTATGATCTTCCCGAACAGGAGACTATCTCTGTGAAAACAGAATACAATACTGTGTTTACACCAGCCGGGGGCCAGTATCAGGTCAACCTTCCTGATGGGACCCGGGTTTGGTTAAATGCTGCCTCATCACTCACATTCCCGACAACTGTTACTGATGTACGTACAGTGAAGCTAGATGGTGAAGCTTATTTTGAGGTGAGTAAGATTATAAACCAGGGTAAAAAAGTACCCTTTGTTGTTGAAGGCAAAAATCAGATAATAGAAGTTCTGGGTACTCATTTCAATGTAAATGCATACGAAAATGAGCCATTTGTCAAGACAACGCTTCTTGAGGGGAGTGTGAAAATCAATAATCAAACGCTTTTACAACCAGGTCAGCAAGCCCGCGTCCAGGGCGAGTCGATAACCGTTGTCTCTGTAAATGCAGAGGACTTTACCGACTGGCAAAGGGGAGATTTCATTTTGGAGAATAATGATTTCAGATCCCTCATGAGAAAGATTTCCCGCTGGTACGATGTTGATGTCATTTATGCTGAAGATGCACCGGAGAAGCTAAACCTGGGAGGCTGGATATCCCGATCCAGGAATATATCGTCCATACTACAGGTCATGGAAAAAACAGGAAAAGTTCATTTTAAAATCGAAGGAAGGAGGATTACAGTAACTAAATAAATAAATACTGTGATTTTGAAATAAGACCAGAAGTGCTCGAACACCTCTGGTCAACGGTTTCTAAAGTCACAAATCAATCGAAGACTATCAACTTTAAACCCTAACAAATGTACAAATTTTACCCAAACAATCTGGGTAGGCCTTCTCGTCCTATTCGACAATTTTTGCTGATTATGCGTATCACTACGTTTCTATTACTGGCTGCACTGATGCAGGTAAGTGCAGCCACACTGGCCCAGCAAATTACTATCAAACGAAAAAATGCAAATCTGACCGAAGTTTTTAAAACTATCAGGTTACAGACAGGTTATGATTTTGTTTATGACCAGGAATTGATTTCAAAGGCCTCACCAGTTACTATTAATGTTAACAACGCAGAGCTCAATGATGTTTTAAAAAATTGCTTAGCCAATCAATCATTAAGTTATATTATTCAGAATAAAACAGTTATTATTCAGGAAAAAGGTTTCATTGATAAGGTGAAGAGTCTTTTCAGCACTGTTACTGTTAACGGTACTGTGCTTGATGAAAATGGGGAGCCTTTGCCAGGAGTAACTATTAAGGTAAAAGGTACTACCCGTTACACCATGAGCAGTACCAACGGAAAATTCTACATTGCCACAACTGATGAAAATCCAACTTTAACAATCTCCTATCTCGGATATAAAACTATTGAACTAACCGGCGTTCCAACCATGACCGTGAAGATGGAGCCCGATCCGGCAAAACTGGATGAGGTGCAGGTGATTGGTTATGGTACTACAACCCGCCGCTTAAATACCGGCTCCCAGGTTGGGATCTCTGCAGATCAAATAGCGGATCAGCCAGTTACCAACGTACTGCAAGCCATGGCGGGGCGAATGGCGGGTGTAACTATCACCCAGTCTAATGGTTTGCCAGGTGCGGGAATCGCTGTCCAGATCAGAGGAGTGAATTCAATTGGAGAAAATGCAATTAAGCCTAACCGTCCATTCTATCTTATAGATGGAGTACCTTTTCTGTCTGAACCCATCAACTCAGCTACTTACAGTGTGACATCCCCAACAAACAGCAGGTTACCATCAGCCGAGGGAACAACCAGTCCGCTCAACTCAATAAACCCTTCAGATATAGAGAGCATTGAGGTATTAAAAGATGCAGATGCTACCTCGATATATGGTTCCAGAGGTGCAAATGGGGTGGTCTTGATTACTACTAAAAAGGGTAAACCAGGCAGAACTAGATTTAGCGTGAATGCATCTTCAGGTATTTCTGAAGTTTCACATTTTGTTGAGATGGTTGGAACGCAGCAGTATCTTGAATTAAGAAGAAAGGCGTTTGCCAATAATACCACCAATCCGGCAACGCCGACGGTTACCTCTGCACCAGATCTATTGGTCTGGGATCAAAACGGTTACACTGACTTCCAGAGAATGTTTATGGGCAGAACAGCCAAGACGAATGACGTTAATGCCAGCATGTCTGGTGGTGATACACATACTAACTTTTTTCTGAGCGGAACATATCATAAAGAAGGTAATGTTTTTCCGGGCAATCAGGGATATCAGCGTGGTGGGGGAAAGTTTAACCTGAATCATTCTTCATACGATCAGCGCTTTAATCTTGCTCTGTCCGCCATGTATTCTACGGATAAAAATAATATAGCAAGTACAGATCTGGCCACATGGGCCTATATCCTTCCTCCCAATTTTCCGCTCTACACCTCAGCAGGTGCCTTAAACTGGGATGGATTTGTCAGCAATCCGCTGGGTTACCTCAATCAATCAAATGACAACCGTACTTCTAATCTGCTCACTAATCTGAATTTAAAATATACACTGTTAAAAGGACTTGATATCAGGACTAACCTTGGTTTCAACAAAACCGACATGACGCAGGTAGTAACCAGGCCGCTTTCGTCATTGAACCCGAACTTGTATTCCGGATATACTGCGGGTACAGCCTCATACGTATATAACTATACCAATAACTATATCGTTGAGCCACAGATCAATTACACCACAAAGGTCTGGAAAGGTACATTAAACGCCCTGGCCGGGGGATCTTACCAGTATAAACAATCAAGGATGCCATACAACATCAGTGCGTCTGGCTTTACGTCTGATGATTTCCTGAGAACGGTTACTGCTGCAAGTATGATCTCTACATCAAGTGGTTCTGTCGATTATAAATATGCTTCATTATTTGGCCGTGTAAATTATAATCTGATGGAAAAATACGTTGTAAATGTCAATTTCAGGAGAGATGGATCATCAAGGTTCGGCCCAAACAATAAATTTGGTAATTTTGGATCTGCGGGTGCTGCCTGGATTTTCTCGGAAGAGAAACTACTGAAAGATAAATTTAACTGGTTTAGCTTTGGTAAATTGCGTGGAAGTTATGGTGTTGTAGGTAGTGATGAAATTGATAACTATGGATATCTCGATACTTATGCTGCTTCAACCTATGTTTATGGAGGATCCACAGGTTTAAATCCTACACGTTTGCCCAATCCTGATTATAAATGGGAGGAGACAAAAAAACTAGATATAGGCCTGGATCTTGCTTTTTTTAAGAACAGACTTTCTGTAAGCGGGGGATATTACCGCAACAGAACAAGCAATCAGCTCGTTACTTTAACAACAAGTTCTCAGGCCGGATTTACCGGATATCTGAGCAATCTGCCAGCCACTGTTCAGAACTCAGGATGGGAACTCTCAATCACCAGCAACAACTTAAAGAACAAAACCTTTAGCTGGACTTCATCCTTCAATATCAGTCAAAACAGGAATAAATTATTATCATTCCCCAACATAGAAAAATCGTCTTATTACACCACCTATATCGTGGGCAATCCAATCAGTGCTTATTATCTGTACCAATATGCAGGCATCAATCCAACTACAAACTTGCCATCCTTCACAGATTTCAATAATTCCGGAAGCATCAGTACAGGGTTTGCTGCAACAGGCAGGGGCGACAGGTATTTTGCAGGTACATCATACCCTAAGTATTTTGGTGGTTTAACTAATACGCTTAACTATAAAAGTGTTACCCTCGACTTCACCTTCCAGTTTGTGAAGCAAATGGGCAGGAGTCTGCTTGCCTCTTCTAATTATCCTCCTGGATATTTCAGTAATGCGGCAGCAAGTGTAGTCAACGAATACCTCGCTTTGGGTTCACAGGATTATCTGGTAAGTGCAGGTACACGCGGTACCGCTGGTTCGGCTTCTTATCTGGCCTATACGAATTACACCGGTTCTGACGCCTCACTGGTTGATGCCTCTTTTATCAGGCTGAAAAATGTAAACCTTTCGTACACATTGCCTTCAAAATGGTTAGGGAAAAACAATGGACAAACTCTGAGGATTTTCACTCAGGGGCAGAACCTCTTTACGATCACCAAGTATAAAGGTTTTGATCCTGAATCACAGAGCATCGCTACTCCTCCCTTGCGTACCATAACTGGTGGTTTTCAATTTACTTTTTAACTCCAATAAGATGTCAAAATCGATATATCATATAATGACCAGCCTGCTGGCATTCACCATAATTATCAGCTCAGGCTGTGAGAAAACTGTGGATATTGATCCACCATTGAATCAGATTACAACAAGTTTAGTGTTCTCTTCTGATAAGCTGGCTACAGCAGCACGATCAGGTATGTTCAGCACCTTAGCGTCAATAAGTACACAGTCGCAAAACCTTACAACATACAGTTCTTTGCAGGCTGATGATCTGCTGTATATTGCAACAGCAGCAGCCTTGCAGGAGTTTAATAATAATACATACACAGCAGTAAGTACCTCACAGGCCTCAATATTTTCAGACTGGTATTCCGTTATCTATCGTGCAAATGCCATGATAGAAGGTTTGCAAAATACGTCCGGAACTACAGCGTCTTTAAAAACGCAATATATTGCAGAAGCCAAATTAGTTAGGGCCTATTGTTATTTTCACCTGGTAAATACTTTTGGTGATGTTCCACTGGTGCTAGTAACTGATCCGTCTGTTACAGCATTTCTTCCTAAGTCAGCTACTTCAATAATTTATGCCCAAATGATTGAAGACCTGACAGAGGCGAAATCAAACCTTGGCGTAGTATATCCTGGTGTAACGGCAACCACGACCTCATCTAATGATCGCACACTGGTAAATAGGTTTGTTGCTACAGCTTTGCTTGCAAGAGTGCAACTGTATACAGGCAATTATGCGGCAGCAGAATCCAATGCCTCTGAGGTAATAGCATCTACTCTTTACAATATGATTCCGAGGACCACAATGGCCACTGGTGTATTCACAAGGGATAATGCAGAATGTATCTGGGCCATGTCTCCACCGGTCCTCTATACCAATCAATATACGGTTGAAGCCTCTGTGTTTATTCCCAGCTCCCTTACTTCGGTAACTACTTTTAACTACCGTCTTGACCCAAGGTTTGCTGCACTATTTACCAGTACAGATCTCAGAAGAACTGGCTGGATGAGTAATGTGACCCTGTCCGGAACTACCTACATCATTCCTTTTAAGTACAAGTACCGTACGCAGCCGCTCGCCGTGGCCGCAGGTATCAGTGAATCTCAGGTCGTTGTCCGCCTGGCGGAAATGTACCTGATCCGTGCCGAGGCAAGAGCGAGAACAGGCAGCAATCTTTCGGGCGCACTGGCAGATCTGAATGTGATACAAACAAGAGCTGCTGCAATTTTAACTACGGCCACAGACGCATCATCGTTATTAACAGCAATTGCACTTGAAAACCGTAAGGAATTTTTCTGTGAGCAGGCCTACCGCTGGTATAATTTAAAACGTACAGGCGAAGCCGATGCGGTATTGGGTGCCATAAAATCTAGCTACACACCTCACGCTAAACTGTTGCCGATACCTCAGGCAGCAATTGACGCTAATTATAATCTAACTCAAAACCCAGGTTACTAAATAAAATCATGAACTACAAAAATCAATCTAAGGCCAGGTATTTTTACCTGGCCCTGGCCATCGGCTTGCTCGGTAGTACCGCGCAGTCATGCAGTGTCTTCAGAGAAGAAAAGAAAGTTACAACTAAAACAGCTGCTACTGCAGGCGCTGCAAAAAACAAGGCAGACTCCCTTAAGAATCCTATTAAACCATACAAAGATGTGGTTACCGCCAAAGCAGTTACGCAGCGTGGATTATTTACCGTTCATAAGGTTGCAGACCGGTATCTTTTCGAGATAGGAGATACGCTGCTGAAGAAAGATATTCTTACGGTATTACGGTTAAGTAAATCTACCCCTGGTGCTGGAAACTATGGAGGCGAAGAGGTTGCAGAGCATATGGTATACTGGGAGAAAGGACCAAACGATAAACTCTTTTTGAAAGTTTCTACCCTGGTTAGTGTGGCGGATTCTGCAGATATGATTTCCAGGGCAGTAGAAAGTTCAAATCTGAATCCAATTATTGCAGCTTTTCCTGTAAAGGCCAAATCAAAAGACTCTGCAGGTGTGGTAATTGACGTAACTGACTTTCTTCTCGGAGAAAATAATCTCATGTCATTTGAACCAGCCGATAAGAAATCTTATTCCCTGGGAGCACAGGCAGCAGACCGTTCCTATATCGAGAGCGTTAAAAGCTTTCCGATCAATACAGAGATCAAAACTATCAGAACATATTCTGCTGTTCCATCGGCAGGTCCCGGACCTGGGCTACCTGCAGCAGCACAGGCGGGTACGGTCACTCTAGGAATGAACGCATCTTTTATATTACTTCCGGCAAAGCCCATGCGTAAAAGATATTTTGATGCACGTGTAGGTTTCTTTGCCAGCAGCTATAACAAATTCAGTGATGCACAGCAAAAAGTAGAACAGGAAGCATTCATCCACCGCTGGAGACTGGAACCTAAAGATGAGGATATGGATAAGTTCAGAAGGGGAGAGCTTGTTGAACCGAAAAAGCAAATCGTTTATTATATCGATCCTGCAACACCAAAACAATGGCGTCCGTTCCTGATCGCTGGTGTGAACGACTGGCAGAAGGCTTTTGAACAGGCAGGCTTTAAGAATGCGATCATTGGTAAGGAGTGGCCTGAACAAGATACCACGATGAGTCTTGACGATGCACGTTTTTCTGTGATTCGTTACTTTGCTTCACCCCAACAAAATGCCTACGGACCAAATATTGCCGACCCGCGTACGGGCGAGATCATGGAGAGCCATATCGGATGGTATCACAACGTGATGAAACTGGTACACAGGTGGTATATGATCCAGTGTGGTGCCGTAGATCCCAGAGCTCGTAAGAACAAGTTTGATGACGAGCTGATGGGCCAGTTGATCAGGTTTGTATCTTCTCACGAAATAGGGCATACCTTAGGTCTGCGTCACAATATGGGCTCCAGCAGCACCGTTCCGGTAGAGAAACTAAGAGATAAGGCATGGGTAGAGGCCCATGGACATACACCTTCAATTATGGATTACGCAAGGTTTAATTACGTAGCACAGCCTGAAGATAATATCTCTGAAAAAGGATTATTCCCCCGCATTAATGATTATGATAAATGGGCCATACAGTGGGGGTATAAACCTGTACTGGATGTATCAGACGCAAAAGCTGAAAAGAAAATTTTAAATAAACTCACGATCGACAGTCTTGCAGGCAACAAAAGACTCTGGTTTGGAGGTGAAGGTAAGGATTATGATCCCCGTTCACAGTCAGAAGATCTGAGCGACGATGCGATTAAAGCAAGCAAGTATGGTATTAAAAATTTAAAGCGTGTTGTTCCTCAGCTCATCAACTGGACCAGGGAAGATGGTGAGGGATATGCAGAGCTGCGGGATATGTATAATGAAGCTGTGGGGCAATACTCGCGTTATGCTTTCCACGTACTTAAAAACCTTGGTGGTGTAATGGCAACACCAAAAACCTATGAACAGGCGGGAGCTGTTTATCAACCTGTAAGTCTTGCAAAGCAGAAGGAAGCCATTAAATATTTTAATGAAGAGATCTTCACTACTCCTAAATGGTTATTGAACCCACAGATCCTTAATAAAATAGAACCCGGATTTGGATCTAATGCCGTAGAAAAGCTACAGCAGGAAGTCATTGCGTCAGTAACCTCGCAAAGCCGTTTGTACCGTATGATGATCAATCAGCGCGATTATGGGAAAGGTGCCTATTCGCCACAGCAATGGTTAAATGATTTGAAACGCGGAATTTTCACAGAGCTGAAAACTGGTAAACCTATCGATTCTTATCGCAGGACAATGCAGAAGATGTATGTAGGTAGTATCATCACGATGTATAACAAACGCTTCGCCTTGCAGGGATCTTTGGATAATATTTTGGCTGGAGTGACACCTACAGAAATTCTGCTTTATTCAAATGTGAAGCCGCTCGCCCTGGCTCATTTAAAAGATCTGCGTAAAGATATAGGGGTAGCCATTAATGGTACATCAGACCAGGACAGTAAAATACATTTGATTTATTTAAAGCAAATGCTCGATAAAATCCTGACTGAGTCTCCAATCCCGGGTTTGAATTATTAAGAGATGAAATATCAACGCATTTTTTTAGCAGTTTTTAGTTTAAGTGTTGTTTTATTTGCTGATTCATATGCGCAGTCCGCTGCGCATATTACAGCAGATATCGCAGGTTTAAATAATAACAAAATCGTATTTTCTTATGAAATGGACAATGTGATTTATAAAGATTCTGTACCTGCTGATCATGGGGTATTCGCCAAGGATCTAGCGCTACCAGAGGCAGTTTTGTGTACTTTATCCAACTCTGTTAACCAGCAGATCCGGATATTGCTTTTAGACCATCATCCCTCAAAAATTACCGGTGATGTGAGCAGGTTTTATGAACTGAAGATATCCGGCTCTGAAGAGCATGAGCTGCTCAGTCAGTTTAAAGCGTCCCTGAATGCCCTTCCGGGTAAGCGGCCAAAGGCTACCGGCAATGTAGAAAATGATAAGAAAGCACTGATGATCTTTGCTGCTAAACAGCAGTTATCAAAGGATAGTGTCTTATCAGGTTTTGTCCGAATGTATCCTCAGCATATCGCTACAGCAATTGCAGTGTATGATATGTACGTTACTTATCCCAACAGAGATAAGGCTGTGCAGAATTTCAAATTGCTGTCTGCAGATATACAGAGGAGTTACTATGGCCGAAGGATCAAAACCTTTCTGGATGCACAGGTTGTAACCAGCGTAGGGGCTACTGCTGCAGACTTTTCCCTGGCAGACAAAAATGGGATATCTTACTCACTCAAGAATTTCAAGGGAAAATATGTGCTGCTTGATTTCTGGGCAAGCTGGTGTGTACCCTGTCGTAAGGAAAACCCTAACCTGATCAAAGCATATCAGCAGTATAAGGACAGAGGGTTTACCATCGTTGGCTTATCTATGGATGCTTCGGTAGAACACTGGTTAACCGCAGTTGAGCAGGATCAACTTCCCTGGCTGCAATTGAACGATCCCAAATCGACAACAGGAAAAGCAGCAGATACCTATGGTGTAAAAAGCCTGTCTGCAAACTTTCTTGTAGACCCTGAGGGGAAGATTGTAGCAAAGAATCTTCGTGGCGATGCGCTGGAGAAGAAACTAAAAGAGCTTATTCGTTAGGTTTAAGAACAGTTAATAGTTAAAACGCAGATGGTGGATGCCTCTGCGTTTTTAGCTTAAAATATAGTCATGTGCAGTAAGATGTGATCGTATTTAAATCATCTTTGCAGGACTTACAACAAAGTCTACAAAATTCTGTTCAGAAGCCGTAAGTTAGTTTTTTAGTTGAAAGTGTGGATTGTAAATTAAGCCAATAACATTTCCAAATGGGTCTTTAACAGTTGCCGTCATGATGTCTCCGCCAACGTTATATGGCTTTTCATTTTCGGTCGCACCTAATTCAATAAGCCGGTCAAAAGCTTCCTGAATATTTTCTGTACCCCAATACGAGACTACACTTTCAGGTTTATCCAGTGTCGGGTTTTCTTCTGGTTGAAGCCCTAATTCATAACCTTCAATATTGAAGCCGACATAATATGGCTCGTTAAAATATGGGTTCGTTTCAAATGCTTTTGAGTACCATTCTGTTGCCTTTTGAATGTCTCCAACTTTATAAATTGTTGTTCTGAGTCCTAACATATGTTTGTTCTTTGCTTTTATCTAGCGTTTATCAGTGTATTTGGGTTAGAATAAGGTTGGTAGGTCTGACGCAATGGACTTACAACAAAAAAATGATTGTAGGATATGTCTGACAATCTAGCCTTACCAATAAATCAAATTTAAAATATTAATGTAAAGTAGAGTTTAAAAACTTTTAAACAGGCGAACTAATGATTTATAAGTTCCTTCCCAATATTATTTCTTCCTGGACCATAGCGACTGATCATACCAATGGCGAAAGGAATACCAGGATAGATACCGACACTCTCTGCGATTTCCGCTACCGGAATGTTTACTTCAAATCCTTTAAATCTAAATAAAGGTGGCAAGAACAGGACCGCAGGTATTCACTGACATGATAATCTCGGTAAGGATGTTATTTAGTAGCTCAAATGGCCTTTAACGAAGTCAAAAGAATAGGTTTTGATCATATCACTTACCCTTCTAAATTCGTTCATGATCTCTTCTTCCGTTCCTGTAGCCTTCGCCGGGTCAGGGAAATCGTAATGAAGCTTTTGTGCCTGTGTGGGGAAGAAAGGGCAGCTTTCTTTTGCGTTATCACAGACGGTTATTACATAGTCGAACTTGATGTCAGCGTACTCATCTACATGGTTTGACGTGTGTCCAGAAATATCAATCCCGCTTTCAGCCATTACTTTTACAGCTTTGGGATTTAGCCCGTGGACTTCGATACCGGCGCTGTAAATATTGGCGTTGTTTCCCGCGAAGTGTCTTAGAAACCCTTCTGCTAATTGACTACGGCAGCTATTGCCCGTGCACAATACTAATACATTCTTCATGTTGTACTCTAGTTTATGCCTGTTGTTTTACTTCTACGTTCAAGCAGATTGACGTCCCGCCAAACGCCATTCATTTTGCCAACTTTTTCCCGATATCCCATGACACGAAAACCTGCTTTTTCATGAAGGCGGAGGCTTGCTACATTCTCAGGGAATATCCCTGCCTGTAACGTCCATATATTCGCCTTCTCACTTTCGGTAATCACATGCTGTAATAGCTGAATGCCGATTTTCTGCCCCCTAAAACGTTCAGCGATATAAATGCTGACTTCGGCTACTCCGGCGTATACACAGCGGCTGGAAACGGGCGACAAGGCAACCCAGCCTGCAATCTCATTGCCGACAGCAGCAACATAACGCAGTTCTGCCAAGTGCGCCCGATCCCAATCATCCCAAGAAGGGGCATCAGCCTGGAAAGTTGCCTGACCTGTCGCGATCCCTTCAAGGTAAATATCTTTAACTTCCGGCCAGTGTACCGGCCACATTGTATAAATATCCATCATAATCACTTCTTTTTTAGCAGCAACCCGATCCTGGAGTGCATGTTTCAGCAGCTGCCGTTAGGTTTACCAATTGAATTTTAGGTTTCTCAGCAGGGGCGCAGCATTCTTCGCCGCTTTCAGTTGTGCCGCAACTACCGCCGCGATTAATGGCCTTGCATTGCACAGCATCCGGGCGCAGATCAACAATCAGATTGTCGCCGCTAACGGTAATATCATTCGGGAACATCTGGCGGGTATCAAACTCGCTATTGCCAAATTCAATTTTTACGGTTGCTAAGGGGTTTAATGATAAAGTCTTCTCAACCAGTTCCACGATGGATAACGCTTTACCTACTTTCATGGCCCGCTCACTGTCGCGCACTTCTGGTTCCCAAAGCTGAACAATAACTTCCGTCCACGCATTCATTACCCCGCCACAATCAACCGATGTAATCGGTGCCTGTTTGATCTCGGTAATGTGATAAGAGGCATCTACCCAATTGTCTTCACCATATTGAAATTGTAAATCTAAAGACGGGTTTTCTAAAAGCAGGTCTTTAAATGTTTTCCAGTTCATTGCTTCTTGTTTTTTCATGGTTTCGATTCTTTTATTGTAATATTACGATGGTTAAGTCCAAATTTTTTTAGCAGCAGGTACTTATGTTTTTATAAGATTGAAAGAAGATACCAAGCTCGCCTTGTAGTTTCGCCCAGGCTTTAGGCTCGATGCAGTAGCAGACACTAACGCCCTCAATCGTTCCTTGTATCAATCCGGCATTTTTCAATTCTTTTAAATGTTGGGATATCGTGGCTTGCGCCAGTCCTAGTTCATTTACCAGATCACCGCAAATGCAGGCATTAGCTTTAATGATATGTTCGAGAATGGCAATACGGGCAGGATGAGCCAAAGCTTTCAGCATAATGGCTAAGTGGTTTTGCTCTTCTGTGAATATTTCTGTTTTTGTCAGCCCCATTGTATCGCAATATTACGATATTCAAAGTTATGTTACAAATTATTATAAGTGATTTAAATAAGTTTGTTTGATGAATGTCCCAGAAAAGGAATTTTTTCTAAATGAATAATTATTATGTGTAATTCTGCGCTTTAATTACAACTTCAAATCTAACAAGCACTTATCTGTAATCTCCTTTACAAACTCAGTTTTTGCAATCCTATATGCTACCCTCTCGTGTTTATGTTTATCGGCCAGAGTTTTTTTAAGATCTTCATAGTCCTTAGCCGTCTCTGGGTGTTTGATCAAATAATCTCTGAAATGGATTCTATTCCATAGACTATGACTCTCGGGAGCCGCATGGATATGATAAGTTTGTTGCTTTGGGTTGTTGGGGTCATATCCTTTTATAAATACCATATGAGTGTTGGCACCTTCATTTTGCCAATTAAAGTCATATCCAATCTTTTTCATTGGTTCAATGATCTCATGCTCTGTGGTGCTTTCAAATTCAACTGCCATGAGAATATCAATTGTATTTTTAGATGATAATCCAGGTACAGAGGTGCTCCCAAAATGTTCAATTCTGAAAAATAGGGAGGGAGGGATATTTTTTTCGATTAGTTGCCTTTCTTCTTCATAAAGTTTAGGCCAGTTAGGATCATAAGGGCTAATTTCGATTGGAAACAATTGTCCAATTTCTTCCGCAGTTAAATCACTAAGTGTTTTCATCTTTATATTCATAAGGCAATTTAAATAAATTGTTCTAACCTAAATGTTAAATCCCAGCGAGGGCTTGAAGTCGAAACTTAATGTGAGAGCATTCTGTTATTTAAATGTTTGTCTCACAAAACGAAGGAACCTCTAAGCAAAATTAAAGCAGCAGTGAGTTCTAATGTCACAACTACAATTTTAATCTGAGCCGTACAAGCACAATATATGAGCTATACAAGCAACTAAAATTTTCATTTATAGCTGTGATTTGTACTATGGAAAAGATAAAAAAAATTCAGTTAGGCCACGATGGCCCTTTAGTTTCTGCGCTTGGCCTTGGCTGCATGCGCATGTCTTCTGTCTGGGGCGGACCAACTGCTGATGAGTCAGAGAGTATCGCGACAATCAATGAAGCGCTTGACTTGGGTATCAACTTTTTAAATACTGGCGATTTCTATGGTGCTGGTCACAATGAGATGTTAATCGGTAAAGCTATTAAGGGAAGGCGCGATGATGCTTTTATTAGTGTAAAGTTTGGCGCCCTATTTCATAACGGACAATGGTTAGGAATGGACCTCCAACCCAATTCTATCAAAAACTTCATCGATTATTCACTTACCCGTCTCGGTATTGATACGATTGATCTTTACCAACCGAGCAGAATGGATGGGAGTGTACCTGTCGAAGATATTATCGGTACTGTTGCAGATCTAGTGCAGGAAGGCAAAGTTCGCTACATCGGTGTATCTGAAATTTCAGCTGCACAGCTTCGTCAGGCTCATGCCGTTCACCCTATCAGTGCACTGGAATATGGATACTCCCTTGCAGACCGCCAGATAGAAAACGATCTGCTGCCCGCTGCAAAGGAACTTGGAATAGCCGTTGTCGCCTTTGCAAATACAGCGGAGGGTTTACTCACCGGAGATCTGACCGCTCCACTTGCAGCCAATGACCACCGCAGACATTTCAGTCGTTTCGAAGATGATAACCTGATTTATAATCTTCAAAAAGTAGATATACTAAAACAGATCGCCAGGAGCAAAGGATATAGCCCTACGCAGCTCGCTATTGCCTGGGTAAAAGCGCAGGGCGATGACATCATGCCTTTGGTGAGCATGAGCAAAAGATCAAGGTTGCCAGAAAATATCGGAGCGATGGAAATTGAGTTTACAGCAGAAGAAATGGAAACTTTAAACACTACTTTTGCAATAGGCGCTATCAAGGGCGGCACATACTTACAGCGATAAATGGAAAGTCCAGCAGAAATTCTTCCCGGTGTTATCTTTTATTCTTACCTCTCCAGGGAGAGGAAACAAAAAGTCTGCTTTTGGAATCACCATACCTTGATACTGCAGGCTTCAGGCAAATTCTTTCTTGAAACTTCTGCCCAAAGTATCTCCATGAGCGGAGGTGAAATGATGCTCATCGGGAAGAACCAGCTCGGCACACTTACCAAAACACCTGTGCAGGAAGGGAACTATGAAACCATTGTTATCTCCCTGCAGGAAGACCTCATGCGCAGGATCGCTCTGGAAGAAAAGATAGAGTCCGGCGGAAAATATGTCGGCCCACCCAATCTGCTGATTCCTGTCAACGAATTTCTGCAGGGCTATTTCCAGTCGATCGTTCCTTACGCTAGAAGTTCCGGTGCAACAATGACCGATGAAATGGGGATTCTGAAGGTAAAAGAAGGGGTTAAGCTCTTGCTTCTAGCCCTTCCCGCCCTGCGGAGTTATCTTTTTGATTTTGCAGAACCTCATAAAATTGATCTGGAGAAGTTCATGCTCAACAACTTTCAGTTCAACGTGCCGGTAGAGAAGTTCGCACAACTGACGGGACGTAGCCTGGCGGGATTTAAGAGGGATTTTCAAAAAACTTTCGGCGTGCCACCACGGCAATGGCTACTTGGCAGGAGACTAGAAGCAGCTAAGTTTTTGATAGAGAACAAGCGTCAAAAACCCTCAATGATATACCTGGATCTAGGTTTTGAAAGTCTTTCGCATTTTTCCCATTCCTTTAAGAAGAAGTTTGGCAAGGCGCCGACTGAAGTGATGCAAATCCCTGTTGAAAAAATAATGTTTGTCTCAAGAAACGAACCCTAAAAGGATTATGATAAGATCAAATAGATAGATTTATAAATTTTAATATACTATTAGTAATAGCTTATGCCGAGACGTAAAAACTTAAATGGAATACCTCATAATATAACAAAGAGCTTTTTTGGAACAGAGCGTTATTACAATGGAGGTTATATGGGTGATTGGTTACTGAACGCAGCAAAAAAACTTCACTTGTCAAATGCTTCGTTAGATGTATTCCAAGCATCATTCATGCCCAAACAGTTAAATTTACGACCATTGATTTTAAATGCACAAGATTTAAAAGGAATCATAAATAAGTAATTAGAAGCAAATGGTTTTAATCAGGATTTTATAAAAGAAGCTGTTATTGACTTTCAGTTCCCAGATTCTGAAATTCCTAACACTAGCTTCTACTGCTTCGCATATCTGGTTGATAAAGATGGTAATAGATATGAAAGTGGTCGCATCATGGAAGAAGGGCTTGAACTTGGATTTGATCCATTTGACGAATCAAATATCTATCCTACAAAAATCCGCCCAGCTACTTTTAGCAAGATCAAAAAATTTTTAGGATGATAAATAGCAGTCAATACTAAGCTATGGTTGAGTAATTGTGGCTGATTTAACTTCGCTTCTTACAGCTCTGATTAGTCCATCCATACGATCTAACTGATCTCTTTTGGAACGCAGTGCGTACCGAATTGAGTTGGACTCATTATCGAATTATAAGCCGTCTTGAAACGGAAAGTCTGAGGAATCAATATGTCATTCATGCAATTGAATCAGGATGAAACACACGTATGCTACAACGAAACATTACATCGCAGTATATCGGACGTGTTTTAGATACAAGTGAACAGGGAACTCCAAAAGCTCAGCAATTAATCAAAGATCCTTATATATTTGAATTTCTGTGTTTACCAATTGATACCACGCTATTCGAGAGTAATAATGGACTTTGTGGATTTAAACTTATACCTGATCCTTCTTTATTGACAAATCTGTCCGGCTATTGTGGTGCGTTACTTATAAGGGCTATTCTACAAAAGCTTTCGATTGATGAGCATCAGGTATTAAAATTCAGGCTAGAAAACAAGTTTAAGCAGTACCAAATTTTCAACCATTTTGCTCCCGGATGCATGCCCGATACTCTGCCTTTTTCAAAACTGCTCGCATAATCTGATGGTGAACAAAAAATCGAACCATTTTCTTGATGATTTGAAAAGACTTACTAAACTTTTAGCATCTTGGTCCGATCAAATCGTGGCTCAGTATCAAGTAAATAGCAGGGACATGGTAACTTCATTTTGGATCAGGCCAATTTTATAGCTGTTATTCTGTACTCCAAATGTCGTGATCATAACCATCATAATGGTTTTTGAGGTCTTAGTTTCCTGTTTAAATACATCAGCTTTACTTTTTAACTCGTCTGCGTACTTTTTATTTATACTAAATTCTGTGGTTGAGAATTTCATTTCGCAAATATTTATACAAAAATCAGCCCGGTCGATGAGGAGATCAATCTGTGCCCCTGCCATTCCTTTTCCTGGTACATGTCTCCAGGTCGATGGCTCTGCCTGAATGCCGTTTATGCCTAAAGCGACCTTGATTTGTTCAATGTGTTTTAAACAAACACTTTCAAATGCAGTACCGCTCCAGCTTCGCCATGAAGGGGTGGAAGACATTTTTATCCAGGTTCCTTCACCTGAAGCACGATTACCTTCCATAAATTTCAAATAAAATCGGGAATACTCGTCGGCCAATTTATAAATAGTGTCACGAACGTTTTTCTTGAATGGTAAGTAAGATGAAATAAATCCAGATTCCGTCAGCTCATCTAAAAGGCTGGTGACCCTGCCACCTGTTGACACGCCAAGAACGTCGAGGATTTGCTTTCTTGTCAATCCGCCAGGTTTATTAGCCAGTGCCCTCACGATGGTTATATGTTTATCAGCTTCGTCAAATAAAGACCGATACAAGTCAGTAAATTCAGTTTGTAGAATACCTTCTTTGGTGAAACACATCTGATCGATATTTTGGGCTGCACTTTTACCAACTTCGACGCCTTTCAAATATTGAGGTATTCCACCCATCGCCATATATAGCTGCATGATCTGGTATTCATCTAGGTTGATATTTCGGTGGTTTAAATAAGATTTCGTTTCTGATAGATTGAAAGGCAACAGGCGAATCTTCCTGGTAATCCTGTTATGGAGCCCGTTTTTATTCCTTACTACATTCTGAATCATCCAGGAAGCAGCAGATCCGCAGATAACCACAATTAAATTTTTTTGACGGGATGCCCAGGAATTCCAAAAAAATTCAAATGCCTGTAAAAAACCTGACCTTGGAGAATTAAGCCAGGGAAATTCATCAAGAAAAATAACTCCCTTATTTTTTGTGATCAAAGGTTCAATAGTATTGCGCAACTGAAAGAATGCATCAGTCCAACTAGCAGGTACTTCCGTCAGAATATTTAATTTCAGATTATAAGTAAGCGTATTCCTGAAGTTTGTCAGCTGTTTTTGCAGTGATTCATTGTGAACCCCTGAAAAATCAAAAAGCATTTGTTTATGGAAATATTCACGTACAAGATAGGTTTTACCAACTCTTCTGCGGCCAAATACCGCAATTAATTCAGCTTCGTTTGAATTTAGTGCTTTTAAAAGTACCGCTTGTTCGGCTGTTCTTCCGATAATTGCTTTCATATCAATTTGGAATGTGGCTCAAGATGATAAATTTAAAGCGGCCACATCTATTGCAAATATAGAGATGTGGCCGGATATAAAAAACATAAATCGGCCACATCTCCTTTTTGTAATGATCTCAAAAGTTTTTCAATCGTTATCATATGCCACAAGGGCATAAAAACCTCGATATTCTCTGCTTTTAAGAATGGGGTAAAAACGAAAAAACCCTCTAAACTGTGACATTTAGAGGGTTTTTAAATTTAAGTCGGGGTGGCAGGATTCGAACCTACGACCTCCTGCTCCCAAAGCAGGCGCGATACCGGGCTACGCTACACCCCGAAAAAATGGTATCACCTTTTAACTTCCTCGTTGTGATCAAAACGATCATTCTGATTTAGTGTGCGACAAAGGTAAATAAATAGATGACATTTTTACGCTCTCAAAGTATTATAAACGCAGAAAATTCTTAAAACCTTGCTTTTCAAGGAGAAAAATTTTAAAACACTTTGATAATATTTATATCAGGGCTATATCATCTGAATATTCTTTATTTTTAACCCTATAAATCATCCTTATTTATGATCAAACAACTCCTGTTTTCCGTCCTGATCTCCGCATCGATGCTTCATCAGGCCTATGCCGCAAAAGTAGATACCGTAAACACCTATAGCGCTGCCATGAAAAAAAACATCAAGGCAGTAGTGATTACACCAGACAGTTATAACAAAGACAAGAAATATCCTGTAGTCTACTTGCTTCATGGCGCTGGTGATAACTATTCCGGATGGATAAAGAAAGCTCCGGGGGTAGAAGCAACGGCAGATCAGTACCAGCAGATCATTGTTTGTCCGAACGGAAACGTCACCAGCTGGTATTTTGATAGTCCTGTAAATAAAGCCTGGAAATACGAAACCTATGTCACCAAAGAGCTCGTTCCATTTATAGATGAACATTATCAAACTATCAAAGACCGTAAAGGAAGAGGCATTACCGGTTTGAGCATGGGCGGGCATGGTGCGCTGTATCTTGCTTTCAGGCATCAGGATATCTTCGGCGCTGCCGGAAGCATGAGTGGGGGAGTGGATATCCGCCCTTTTCCAAAAAACTGGAAGATCGAGGAGAAGCTTGGCAGTTATGCAGAATATCCCGAAAACTGGGAGAAAAACACTGTGATCAATCAGCTGCACCTGCTTACGCCCAATTCACTGGCATTAATTATCGACTGTGGCACTGAAGACTTCTTTTACAAAGTGAACATGAACCTTCATGAAAAACTCGCAGAAAGAAACATTGCCCACGACTTTATCACGCGTCCCGGCGGACATACCTGGCCGTACTGGGCAAATGCGGTGAAGTATCAGATGCTGTACATGAGCATCTTTTTCAATAAGGAATAACTCTGAATGAAGATAAAAGCTAAACTGCGGCTGGGATTTGGGTTCCTGTTTGTGATCGTTCTCCTTTTTGGAACGATCTCACTTTACTACATGAACCAGATTTCGGCCTCTGCCAGGCTGATCCTGAAAGATAACTATGAAACGCTGAGTTATACCAGGGATATGCGGTCGATACTTGATCAGCAGGAGCTGCCTTTAGACAAAACTGCAGTTACACAGTTTGCCGGAATTCTGAAGAGACAACAGCAAAACATTACTGAAAAGGGTGAAGCACATGCGGTAGCGGCTCTTAACAGAGCTTTCAGCGAATTGAGAGCTTCTGAAAAGCAACCTAAAATGACCCTCAAAGCGATCAGGTTGCAGCTTAGCATCATCGAGCGGTTAAACATGGATGCTATTGTCCGCAAAAATAGTGCTGCCCAGCAGGCCGTAAAAACCGCAAATCTGTACCTGATCTTAGCGGGATCATCCTGTTTTCTGGTGCTGTTCTTCTTTATTGTCAATTTCCCAGGATTTGTAGCGAATCCATTGAAAGAATTTTCTGAAGCGATCAAGGCGATAGCACGTAAAAACTACAAACAGCAACTCAATTTCGAGGGTTCTGATGAGTTTTCTGAACTGGCGAAATCCTTCAATGATATGTCGGTGGTGCTGAACACAGAATTTAAACAGCTGAACGAAGCCAGGACAAACTTCATCGCTACTATATCACACGAACTGAAAACTCCAATCTCATCTGTTAAAATGAGCCTGAAGCTATTGGAAGATACCAGAGTTGGCGATCTTAACTTAGAGCAGAAACAACTGGTTGAGCATATTAAGGACGACTGTAGTCGTCTGCTCCAAATCACGGGAGAATTACTCAATCTGGCACAGGCAGAAACAGGTCAGCTACAGTTAAGTTTTGTAAAAGCAGATCCTGAGGAGATTGTCCGCTATGCGATGAACGCAATCAGTTTTCAGGCCCAGCAGCGGAATATCCAGCTGGAGCTGGTCAGTAATCAGAACCTGCCAAAGGTAAACGCTGATGTAGAGAAAACTGCCTGGGTGCTCATCAACTTTTTGTCGAACGCCCTGCGTTACAGTACAGAGCATTCCAAAGTACAGATCAGCATTGCAGAAAAGGATCAGTCTGTAGAGTTTTCGGTGCGGGATTATGGAAAGGGGATTGACGAGCAGTACCGTAAAAGACTGTTCGACCGCTATTTCCAGGTGCCCTCAGATGGGAACAATAAATCAGGCTCAGGCTTGGGACTGGCCATCTCCAAAGATTTTATAGAGGCAGAAAACGGGACGATCTGGGTAGAGAGTGAAATGGGTGAGGGTAGCCGCTTTTGTTTTCAGCTTCCTACAGCAAAATAAGTCTTTTAAATCTGCTTGCTCAGCAGGTTAAACGCCAATGCTGCCGCCAGCTTCGCAGTGATATGCTCGGGATCATAAATCGGGTTATACTCCGCAATATCCATACTGATGATCTTATTGCTGTCGATAATCAGTTGCAGACATTTGAAAAAGAAGGGATCGGGAAAGATTCCGGAATAAGCAGGTGCACTCACTCCCGGAGCAACTGATGCGGCAAACACATCCAGGTCGATCGTCAGATAGATATGCGTATTGTCGCGGATAAAACGTTCTATTTTTGACAGCACCTCCTGTGCATAGATCACCGAGAAACGGTTGGCAGAAATATATTCTGCGCCAAACTCTTCAGCAGCCTTGTACAAACGTCTGGTATTGCTGTTTTGCTGGATACCTAAAGCGAGGTAACTAAAAGGTTTACTGTCATTACCGCATTCGTCGGCAATCTGGAAAAAGCCAGTCCCGGAATTGCTCAGGCTCCCCGAGGGATCACGAAGATCAAAATGCGCATCAAAGTTGATGATCCCCAGCCTTGCCTTTTCGCTGATATGTTTGCAGATGCCCGCATAGTGTCCGTAGGAAACCTCATGCCCGCCACCGATTACGAGTGGATGATAACCATAGTACAGTGCCAGTTCTACCAGGTTTGCCAGTTCCGATTGCGCTTCTTCCATCGCTTCGGTTTCGCAGCATATATCTCCCAGATCGACAAATAGAGAAGACTCATCCATATGCACCGGCAGGTTCCCGCAAGCCTGGCGAAAACACAAAGGCCCATCTTTGGCACCTACACGTCCGCCATTGCGCAAAACTCCTTCGTCGCAGGCAAAGCCGATGAGCGCAATGCTTTTTCGGCCCAGTGGAGCCACAGGCATTCTTTCTTCCAGTAAATTTACGGTAATCAGGCGCTGATGCCAGCGTTGCACATCGAAGTCTGCACCATCTGTGCGGCCCTTCCAGGTACCACTTAAAGTGCTGCTGTAAAAATCGGGATTAACTTCAGTCATATGCCTGACATATAGACCTATAAGTTACGCAAATTATCGACGTTTGATGCGATTATTCCCGTAATTTGTACGATTCTTTTTAATTCATATCATTGATCTGTTTATGATCCGGTTTACAACTAAAATAAAGATTTTTATAGTCCCAGTAAATTTTCGATGTGTTCAGCGCAAAGTTGAAGGGAATGATAAGTATTCAGCGTATCTGCGAGTCTGCTTACATTTTCTTTATATTGCTGATCAGCCAGGATAGTGATGACACCCTCACGTATCGTGGCAATATCCGGTGTTTCTGTTTTAAGATCTATGCCTAACTTAAAATATCCCACACGCGCACATACTTCATTTTTTCCTTCATGAAGGCCTGCTACCAGCATCGGTACCTTGTGTGTGATACTCAGTAAGGTGCCACCGTAGCCACCATTGGTGACATATACATTTACATAAGGCATGACATCTTTGAAAGGAATAAAATCCTCAATGATCACATTTTCGGCCTCATATTGATCCCGGAGTTCCTGCGTTCTGCTACCCCCGGTAGTGACGATCAGCAAAACATTAGTATCCCGGAAGGCTTCGATGGTAGGGATAATCAACTTGCCAGAGTCCTTCTCCACCGTGCCCTGCGTTACAAGGATGACCTTGCTGTATACCTGGAGGCGCGGGTCATACCATTTCTTGGATTGATCTTCAGGAGAATAGGGTAATAGTGCGCCGATAAAATGAATGTTCTTGCCTATATCCCTGCGGGGGTACTCAAATTCTGGTGCACCAATCTGCAGGTAAACATCGGCTTCGCGGATCAGCCTGTTCTCTATCGCCATCCTGGTATAAGGAACACCATATTCTGCCAATAGTGATTCAAAGATATTTGTGGCTTCAAGATATCTTTCAGGTGTCTTTTGATAAAGATCTGCATATGTTTTGCGCTCTTCCTCATTTTTTGGCGGCCACAGTGCGTAGCCATAGGGTGCGGTGTCTACAGAATCCTCGGCCAGGGGCACAATTCCTATGGCGACCAATGGAACTGGAAGTAAATGTTTGATATAAGGAATGGCAGGGAAAAAGCTGTCAACCACGATCAGATCAAATGGGAAGCTTTTGTAGATATCCCTGATATCTTCAAAATACTCACTGGAGTGCAGCGCATATTGAATCCTGTATATCGCTATCCTTTTTTCGGCATCATTCGTTCTGATTTCAGGTACGAGTTCAAATATATTTGTAGCGTTGATATCCAGTGTTTTGACCAAAGGATAATAGGGTATGGAAAGCTTTTTTATCTTTTCTGCGCAGATGGAGGAGCTCAGCCAGCGTACGTCGCAGCCCAGCTCTGTGAGATATTTTGCCAATCCACTGAGCGGATTGAAATGCCCATCAGCAGGCACATTGGAAAATAGTATCTTCTTTCCGGCTAATTTACTGTTCATTTTTCAAATCTGTTTGATAGAGGATAGAACGACATCTGTATTGGTCATTCCTGTCGGCTCAAAGTTTGAATAATCAGGAGCCATTTAAAATAACCTATTGTGGTGATTTTGGCTGATTCTTTATATTTTTAGCAAAAAACGCCCGCATCCTATGTTTCACGAACATCTCCTGATTGTACTTTCCCTGCTTTTTGCCGTCTTTATGCTGACCATGCTGGCCCAGAAACTGAAGATTTCCTATCCTATATTTCTAGTGATTGCAGGCTTGGCAATCAGCTTTATACCAGGTATCCCACAGATTGAAATACAGCCGGAAATGATCTTCCTGCTGTTTCTGCCACCTCTGTTATATGAGGCGGCATGGTACACGTCATGGAATGATTTCTGGAAATGGAGAAGACCGATTGGCATGCTGGCCTTCGGCCTGGTGTTTTTAACGTCAACCATTATCGCTTATGTAAGTACAGCCATGATTCCAGGTTTTACGCTGGCCCTGGGATTTTTACTGGGCGGAATTGTATCTCCTCCGGATGCCTTGGCGGCAACTTCAGTGTTGAAAAATGTGAAAGTACCACAGCGTATCACTACGATCCTGGAAGGCGAGAGTCTGATCAATGATGCCTCAAGTTTGATTGTTTTCCGCTTTGCGCTGATGGCGGTAATTTCAGGTCAGTTTTCATTGCCACAGGCAGTAGGACAATTCTTCATCGTATCTGCGATGGGGGTAGTGATCGGACTGGCCATTGCACACCTGATGTATGTGATCCATCGTTTTCTGCCAACCACGCCCAGTATTGATACGGCACTCACCTTGATGAGTCCTTATTTTATGTATATCGCGGCAGAGGAGTTTCATTATTCCGGTGTAATGGCTGTGGTAAGTGGCGGTCTGTTTTTATCGTACCGTTCGCATGAGATCTTTTCTTCAGGAAATGCCCGTCTGCAAACGATTAATGTTTGGGCAACCGTTGGCTTTATCCTCAACGGACTGGTGTTTATCCTGATCGGTTTGGAATTGCCTTCCATCATTAGAAATATGGGAACCGATACGATGGCCGATGGAATCAAATATGGATTGATCATCAGCCTGATAGCTATCCTGATCCGGATCATTTATGTTTTTCCGATCGCTTATGTTCCAATCTGGCTCGGTAATCTGAAAAGAGCAGACCGTGGCAATCCGCCATGGAAAGCACCGGTAGTTGTAGGTTGGGCAGGGATGAGGGGTGTAGTATCGCTGGCCTCAGCTTTATCTATCCCCTTGCTGATGAAAGACGGAAGTGATTTCCCGCACCGGAGTCTGATTCTCTTCATGACTTTTATCGTGATCCTGGTGACTCTGGTTTTTCAGGGGCTCACGCTTCCGGTTATCGTGAAATGGGTAGGGATGAGAGATTCAGGAGATTTCCTGCCGGCAGAAGAACAGGATGCAGCTATTCACCTCAGGCTGATGGAAGTTGCACTGAAGCGCCTAAATCATAAATATCAGGACGAGGTAAAAGAGAATGAACTGCTCGGATTTCTGAAAAATCAGCTGGAGAGTGATATTTCAATAGCAGGAAAAAGACTGGAATCTTTAGAATGTGATATCTCGGAACGAAGACAGGTAGAAATGTATAACCGAGTCCTGCTGGATTTATATCATGTTCAGCGGAAAGAAATCTCTGTTTTGCGCCATGAAAAAACATTCAGCGATGAAGAACTGCGAAAAATGGAAAGCGAACTCGATTTCGATGAAGCAAAGATTAACCTGAACAGGGACTAGTTACGCAGAATTTCCTCTTGTGTTAGTTGCTTTTGCCATGTTTTTTATTCTTTTAGGAGCTGGAAATACCATCAAAACACAAAAAAGTTCATACGTTTTAAAAAAAATACATATTGTACGATATTGTTATGAATCGTCATCCTGAGGCACTGATAGGTGTGTTAATTGATAATATCATACTATATTATAGCTTTTTGCTCTGTTAATGGCGGTGCAAAAACAATTTATTTACAGGAATTCTGAAAATTTGTTGAAAATATTATCAATAAGTTGTAATTTGAGCTTGCTTTATCGATTTTTATAAACACTTAACCGACGGCTATAGATTAATTTTTACTAATTCAATGAAAGACGACTTCAACCAAATGTTTAATAACTACAAGTGTAGGATTTATGCCTATATACTTGCTATTACTAAGTCGGAGTACGTTGCTGAAGAGATTACACAGGAAATTTTCATTAAATTGTGGGTAGCAAGGGAAAATCTTCATGAAATCAAGAACCTGGACGGCTACGTTTTCAAAATAGCAAGAAATCTCTCGCTGAATCATCTCCGCAAGGTGGCGTATAATGAGAAAATGTCTACAGAGCTCATTAGAAATGCTGCAAATGACGGTGATAGCGCAGAAACTAAGCTTAATCTCTTTGATTATAACAAATTGATCAATCAGGCCGTGGATGGTCTTTCTCCACAGCGCAGACTGGTGTTCAAATTGAGTAAGGAAGATGAGCTCAGCTATGACGAAATCGCTTCACAACTAAAACTTTCAAAAAATACCGTTAAAAACCATCACCTGACTGCAATGGGTATCGTGCGTTCTTTTTTAATAAAAAATGGAATCAGCTCTGCAGTGACAGTTTTGTTTCTTTTTACCTGCTAATTCTACTCCTCTAAAATTTTATTTATTTTTTTTCTGTTTTGATTAGTCTGATCCTCCTGTTGGTGTGTCTTTCTTTTAAATCAGCCAGAAAATGGAAGTAAAAAATAGGATTTCTGTACTCTTTAGTAAATACGTAGCAGGCGAAGCCAGCAAAGCTGAAGTGGCAGAACTTCTTGAACTTACTAAAAGTGAGAACGCGGAGCAGGAACTTAATGCTGAGATGGAATTGCTCTGGAACCAGCAGCAGTCGACCACCGAACATGATGTGGACTGGCAAAGGATATACGACAGGGCAGTAGCTGCTGATCCTGAGATCGTACCTATCCGCAATAACAATACTGGTATATGGTTAAAAGTTGCAGCCATGCTGGTTACGGTATCTGCCCTTGCATTTTTGTTCAGCACCTATAAAAATTCAACAACACAAACTGAAACATATGTTTCCGGTAAAGCAGCAGCAGGTAAAATGCTCGTGGTATACCTGAACGACGGAACTAAAGTTACCCTGAACTCAGGTTCTGAATTACTGTATCCTGAGAAATTTAATGGCGACAAACGTGAGGTTTACCTGACAGGAGAGGCCTATTTTGAAGTGGCACACAACAAGGCAAAATCGTTCCTGGTACACTCAGGTAAACTAGTGACGAGCGTATTGGGTACTTCATTTAATGTGATGGCTTACCCTGCAATGTCCAGAATGTCTGTAGCAGTACTCAGCGGAAAGGTAGCCGTTAAAAATACTAGCTCTGAGAAACTGGTGACTTTATTACCAAAACAGCGCGCAAGCCTGAACATCGATAAGGATGATTTCGCCGTAGATTCGGTAAAAGAAGTGAGCGATATGATCGCATGGAGCAAAGGAGAATTGATCTTCGACAATGCCACACTGGAAGAGATAGCACTCAAAGTTGGAAACAAATTTGGCATCAACGTAAAGGTACTCAACAAAGAAAAAATAGACAGAAGGATTACAGGTACATTCAACAAGCAATCGTTTATTGAGATCATGAAAGCCGTAACCCACTTAACAGAAACCACTTATAAACAAACGAAACAGGACTTTTTTATATACTAACACAGAAAAATAGATCTCCACTCAATTGAACCGGAACTATTGATTAACTACCAGGAATGCCTATGCAGTAAGAATACTTACAAAAAAAAAAGTTGGATGTGTCCCACCACATCCAACTAATTAAGCTTTCGCTCTTAAATTCATTTTCTCCACTCACCGGAGAAGTATTAACAAATTTCCTCTAATATATGACAAATAACATATTGTCGGGCCAATTTTCATGTAAAAATCTGGTTAGTATTATATTTACGGCGTTTTTGCTTCTTCTGAATGTGTTTTCCATGGCAGAAAATGTCCATTTTCAGGACCCTGACCCAAGAATTTCACTAAATGTGAGCAAAATTCCCGTAACAGAAGTCTTAAGAAGAATTAATAAATTAGCGAAGGTTGACTTTGCATATGGCTCCGATGTGTTAAGCTCCTCGGACCGCGTCACGATCAATGTGAAAGACGAAAAGTTGTCGGTTGTGCTCAAGATGATCCTTGAACCGCTCAACCTGCAATTTTCAATTGGCGACAACCTGATCATCATTGAAGCCGTAAGACCCAGGAATAAACTGCCCGCTGCAAAAGCATCCATTTCCCCGGATCAGCAGGAAATCCCGATAAAAGGTACGGTGACGGATCAGAAAGGACTGCCACTCCCCGGGGTCAGCGTAAAGCTCAAAGGGAGTTCAATTGCCACCACCACAACTTCAGATGGAAGATATTCGCTGCTGCTGCCCGATGGTAGTGGCACACTCATTTTTACATTTATGGGTTATCTGGTGCAGGAAATTGCCGTTGCCGGTAGAGCCGTGGCCGATGTAGCCATGAAAGAGCAGTCGCAGGAGCTTACTGAAGTGGTAGTAACGGCACTGGGTATCAAAAGAGATAAGAAGTCGCTCGCTTATGCCGTGTCAGAAATCAGTGGCAGTGAGTTTACTCAGGCGCGTGAAAATAACGTGGCCAATGCACTCACAGGCAAGGTTGCGGGCGTAAATGCCACAGGCTTGTCGACAGGTCCGGGAGGTTCCAGCCGCGTGATCATCCGTGGAAACGGCTCACTTAACGGAAGTAACCAGCCGCTGTATGTGATCAATGGCATGCCGATGGATAACAGTACACCCGGCGGAAGTGCAACCTCCAATGGGGGATCTGACGGAACGGGAAACGTGGACAGGGGGGATGGTATCAGCGGGATTAACCCCGATGATATTGAGTCAATCAGTGTGTTGAAAGGTGGTACGGCTGCGGCGCTTTATGGGGCAAGGGCCGCCAATGGTGTGATCCTGATTACGACAAAGAAAGGCCGCGCGCAAAAGGGTGTCGGCATAGATTTTAACAGTACATTTAATGTGGACAGGGTCATCGTGTCGCCCGACTGGCAGTATGAATATGGTCAGGGTACTGACGGTACAAAGCCGGTAACGCAGAGTCAGGCGCTGGCAAGCGGACGCCGTTCCTTTGGGGCCAGGATTGATGGCTCCTCCTTCATCGCTGCGGATGGATTATCACATACTTACGCTGCCGTAAAGGATAACGTAAAGGATTTCTACAAGACTGGTACTTCTTTCACCAATACGCTGGCTTTTACCGGAGGCAACGACAACCTCACTTACAGGTTCTCGGGAAGTAACCTCAGCAGCAATAGTATTTTGCCCAACAGTACCTACAACAGGAAAACCGCAAATCTGAGTTTGAACGGTAAGGTAGGCTCCAGGGTAAGCTTTGAAGCGCTGGCGCAGTACAATGTAGAGAATGCGCGAAACCGCCCTACGGCAGGGGATGCTCTGGGAAATCCCAACTGGACACCCTTGCTGGTGGCAAATACAACGGATGTCGACTGGCTGAAACCTGGTTTTAACGCCGGTGGCAATGAAATCCCATGGAATGATGCCTCCATCGCCACCAATGGCTATTTTGTAGTCAACAAATTCAGACAGAAAGATACAAAAAACAGGTTTATCGGACAGGCAGGGCTGACCTTTCAGCTCGTAAAAAATCTTACGGCAAAGGCTACGGTAAGCCGCGATTTTTACAACTACGATTACGAGTATATCCTGCCCAGCGGAACTTTATATACCCCGAATGGCCAGTATGCAGCTTTGAAAGCGGATAATGCAGAAACCAATGGCTTGCTTACGCTGAACTACAGTGGCAAGATCACGGACGACTTTACGCTGAATGCATTGGCGGGAGGGAACCAGCAGAGATCGGTGTATAACCTGCTCAGCACGACGGGAAGGAACTTTACGATACCTTATTTTTACAGCACGACTAACTTGTCGACCATCGCTTCGGTGCCGACCAATAACCGCACGGCGATTAACTCTTTGTTCGCCTCGGCAGATCTGGGGTTCAGGAGTTATCTGTTCCTGACGTTAACGGGGCGGCAGGACTGGTTTTCTACACTTAGTCCCGAGAATAACCACCTGTTCTATCCCTCTATAGGGGGTAGTTTTGTGCTTTCTGATGCTTTTGCCTTGCCTAAGGTGATCAGCTTTGCAAAAATACGGGCTTCATGGGCACAGGTTGGAGGAGGTGCTCCGGATCCTTACCAGATTAATCTCGGTTATACGAGTCAGCCTTCCTCCGGACAACCGATACAAAATGTAACGAGCACGACCATCAGTAACCGCAACCTGCAGCCCTATACTTCTACCACTACAGAGGCAGGAATTGAGGCTAAATTACTGAACAACAGGCTGGGGGTGGACCTGACGTTTTACAACCGGAAAACGACAAACGATATCGTTTATACGGCGATCAGTGGTACTACAGGTTTCAACAATGTGATCCTCAACGTAGGGGAACTGGATAACAGGGGTGTAGAAGCTTTATTTACGGGTACTCCTGCAAAGACGAAGAATTTCTCCTGGAATGTGAGTTACAATGTATCCTACAACAAGAATACCGTACAAAAGCTGAGTGAAGGACTGAACCAGATCCAGATGGCTTCTTCAGTAAATTCCTATGCTTTTATCAATAACATTGTAGGGCAATCCTATGGTTCTATCGTAGGTACAAGAATGCAGAAAGATGCCAGTGGCAATACCGTTTTTAATGCGACTACGGGTTTGCCCGTAACTACGGGACTTGAGGTATTGGGGAAAGGGGTAGCACCATGGACGATGGGTATTTCCAATGATTTTCGCTTCAAGGATTTTACCCTCAGTATTTTGGTAGACGGCAAGTTTGGCAATAAGATCTTCTCGCTCATGGATGTGTATGCCACTCGACTGGGGCTCAATAAAATGACGCTGCCTGGCAGGGACGGCGGACTAACAGTGACGGGTGTAACTCAAAGCGGAGCTCCCTATACGAGGTTTATACCGGTGAGCGGACTACAATCTTACTACGACAACTACAAATCCTATACAGACCTTTTTGTTTACAATGCGGGGTTTGTAAAACTCAGACAGATCATTCTGTCTTATGCTTTGCCGGTGAAGAAGATCGCTGCGGTACAATCGGCTGCCATCTCACTGGTAGCACGCAACCTGTTAACGATCTATAAACAGACGGATAATTTTGACCCTGAACAGAGTTTCACCAACTCTTCCAGTCAGGGGTTTGAATCGATAGGCCTGCCCAGAACAAGGACAATCGGGCTTAATCTCATGGTTAAATTCTAACGGATAAAGATATGAAAAGACAGTTTTCTCCTATCATTCTTGTTTTCCTTCTCTGCTTTGCGCTCTCGGGATGCGACAAAGGTTTTGAAGAGATGAATACCAATCCGAATGCTTCTCCGTTGGTTAACCCTGCTTTTACCTTTACCAAAGCGGAGCTGGACGGAGCTGCCAATGCAATGGTTCTCCTGCAGGGCACGATGCAGTATACCACGAGTTATAACGATGTTGCCGGCTTTGGCGCCAAGTATGTGCTGAGTCAGCGCAGCTCCAGTTACCTGGCTTTTACCAACGCCTATCCCAAGGAAATCAATGAGATTATTTCTGTCATCAATACGATTAAGGACGATCCCGCACAGGTAAATCTGTTGTCGGCTTCGCGGATATGGAAAGCTTATATCTTTAGCAGGCTCACGGATTTATATGGTGATATTCCCTATACACAGGCAGGCAAGGGCTATACTGATGCGATCTATAAACCGGTGTATGATACGCAGCAAAGTATTTACGCTGATCTTTTTAAAGAACTCGAAGAAGCTGCACTGGCCTTTGATGCTGCGCGGGCTACCTTCGGCCAGGCCGATCTGATTTACGGTGGGAACACTACACAGTGGAAGAAATTTGCGTATTCCCTGATGCTGCGTCAGGCGATGAGGATGACAAAAGTAGATCCGGCAGCTGCCGAATTATGGGCCAAAAAGGCGATTGCAGGTGGGCTGATTCTCGACAATGCAGATATCGCAAAGGTAAACGGTTATGTGGTTACAGGTCAGGATATCAATAAGAACCCGTTGGCGCTCAATATGCTCAACTCAGACTATATCCAGGCCAATGGCAACAGCAATACAGAAGGTGGTAAATTCCAGGATGTTTTTATCAACTCGCTGAAAGCGAACAAGGACCCGCGACTGGCGGTGTTATCTGTAGTATACATCAATGGGCGCCCGGATACGTCAGCCGCGATTCAAAAGGGGATGTCGGCAATGCTGGGCTCCAAACCTTCGGATTTTGTGACTTATTCTGAACCGAATCAGCGTACGATACTGCAGCTCAACAGCCCGTATCTGTTGCTGACCAACGCAGAAATGAATTTCCTGCTTGCAGAAGCGGCCTTGAGGGGTTGGTATACAGGAAACTCTGCGGCTGCACTGTATGAGAATGGCATTACCGCGGCCATGCAGCAATGGACATTGTTTGGTCCGGCAGGTATCATCACGCCAAACCAGATCAGTACTTATATCAGATACCACAAACTGCCGGTTTCAGGTACCGTGGCGGCGCAACTGGAACAGATCTACAATGAGTTTTGGGTAGGGGTATATCCCAACTCGCAGGAGGTTTTTGCTACCTACAGGCGCACAGGATTCCCTGCACTGGTACCCAATAATTATGTAGGGAACGCTACTGGGGGCAAGATCTTCCGCAGAATGGAATACCCGATGACAGAACAGAATCTGAATGCAGAAAATTATAAGGCCGCAGTGGCAAGGCAGGGGCCTGATGATTTCCTGACGCGGATGTGGTGGGACAAATAATATGAATCTAAACCAATAACAATATATACACACACAATGAAGAAGTTCTTCCTTTTTTGCACTGCTGCAGCCTGCATGTTCAGTTTTACCGTACAGGCACAGCATTACAGTATCGTGATCAAAGGTGGTCATGTGATTGACCCCAAAAACAACGTCGACAAGGTCATGGATGTTGCTATCCTGAATGGTAAAGTGGCAAAGGTGGCCGCAAATATCAGTACCTCAGATGCAACACAGGTGGTGGATGCGAAGGGGCTCTATGTTTCGCCGGGACTGATCGATATGCACTCGCATAATTTCCAGGGTACTACGCCGGACCATTACCTCAGCGATGGCTTTAGTGCCTTAAACCCTGACGGATTTACTTTCCGCGTAGGTGTCACTACGGTGGTTGATGCCGGCAGCTCGGGCTGGAAAAGCTTCCCTAAGTTTAAGAAAAACGTAATCGATCAGTCGAAAACAAGGGTGCTGGCAATGCTGAACATCATTGGCGAAGGGATGCGCGGCGGAGCATATGAGCAGGATACTACTGATATGAATTCAAAAATGCTGGCGATGGTGGCTAACGACAATAAGAAGGTGATCGTGGGGATTAAAGTGGCGCATTACGAAGGCCATGAATGGACGCCTGTAGACCATGCTGTTGCGGCTGGTGTAAAGGCAGACATCCCGGTGATGATCGATTTTGGGGGTGCTACGCCTGCGCTTTCGCTGGAGGAACTTTTCATGACGCACCTGCGCAAGGGTGATATCTTTACGCACTGTTTTGGTGCTCTGGCGCCTTCAAGGGAGGAAATGATTGATAAGGCTACAGGAAAAGTAAAGCCATATTTTTATAAAGCACGTGAGAAAGGGATTATCTTCGACGTAGGTTACGGCGGAATCAGCTTTGCTTATTCGCAGGCGATACCAGCGATGAAGGAAGGTTTTTTCCCAAATACGCTGAGCACAGACATCCATACCGGCAGTATGAACAATGCGATGAAGGATATGATGAGTGTGATGTCTAAAT